>JADEYI010000671.1_pt1 | contig 40243 bp, 40 predicted proteins | sample 8542331 | NCBI WGS metagenome assembly JADEYI01 (sample SAMN16510988, study PRJNA670497) | mine drainage metagenome | isolation source: biofilm near Copperflume 1 | place: Germany: Marsberg coppermine Kilianstollen | collected 2018-02 | reverse complement strand
AGATGGACATAGTCACTGAGCAGTTAGCTCTGACGTTTTCTCTGAGCAGCGACAGACGGCGCCGCGTCCTATGCCGTTACCTTGCGCGGGCTAAACTGCAGGGAGCCTATGACCGCCACTCGTGTTGCCACCGGAGACGTGCGAGGAGGACGCCGGGCCTCAGTCCGCATCAGCTACGCGTCTTTCGAGTCACGCGTTGCGGCCGGTGCGCTCGATGTCCTCGTGCTCTTCATCATCTCATCGCTGCTCGTCATTGCGGGCTCGCTCGTCGTCCTCATCTCCTCGAACTTCGAAAAAGTCGACCCTTCCGCCACGGCCATCAACATCTTTTGGGGTTGTGCCGGGGCGATCGCACCCGCAATCCTGCTCTATTTTTTCATCGGGCTCGCCTGGAAGGGGCAGACCGTGGGCGCGGCGGTGATGCAGATCATGGTCATCCGCGCCGATGGCCGCCCGCTCGGCGTGATTGGCTCCATGGCCCGCGTGATCGGGCTGCTTATCTATACGCTGATCATCGGTGTGGGGATCGTTGCAGCCTATGTCCTTCGGAGCTCCACCGGCGCTGCAGGGGCGGCAATCCTGCTCGCCTTCCTCCTGGCCGCGTTCGGCTTCATCTGGGCAGCCTTCGACGGACAGCGGAGGACTCTCCACGATCGCCTCGCGGGCACCATCGTTGTCCGTGTCGGCTAGCATGACAGCATGAATCCCGGCGACGAACAAAGCCCTGTAGGCCCGCCGCATTCTGCCCGCGAGCGGTTCTTCCATGCCCACGACGACGGTGTCCCGCATGGACGCCGCACCCTCTCTATGGCTGTCCTCATCGTTTCCGTCTTCGTGCTCATCTTTAGCCTGAGCGTGCGCCAGGTGACCGCCCCGGCCTCCGCCAGCGATGTCATCCAGGCCGGCGTCGCGGTCACGACTGACATCGATCGCACCCTCGCCGCCGATGCCGGCGAATTGCGTGCAAGCGCGCAGTCTGGCGCAGCGGGCGCCTATGCCATCCCTGGCTATCCGCTCAAAGTATTCCTCAGCCGCGACGAGATCCTCAACAGCTCGACGCCTCAGTTGCGGCGCATCATCCTCGAACGCTCTGCGGCAATTGTCTACCAGCAGGGATTGAAGGCCTTCGATAGGACAGGCAGGCAGTCCCTTGGCCGCTTCTCTTCGCAGGGCCTCTTCGATCTGACCGTCGGGCAGCTCTCCCACGCGACCTATGACCGGGCCAGTTTCGCCGCGGCCATCGCACTGCTGCTGGTGCTGATTTCGGCTGTCGGGCTGATGCTTTCGAGCGAAGGCTGGGGGCGCATGCGCCGCCTCGGCGTCGCGATCGCGCTCGGCGCGGTGCCGGGGTTGTTGCTTTCCGGCCTGGCGTGGTCCGTGGCCGGTCTGGTTGGCGGGGGTGACGCCTTCGAAACGAGTCTGCGCGACATCGCCCGCACGGTAATGACTGTGCCTCTCCGCAACTACGCGGTCACGCTCATACTGGGCTGCGTGATCCTCGCCGGCGGCACGCTCCTCGCACGCACGGCCCCGTCCGCACTCGAAACGGCGAGCGAGGCGGAAGAGCCCGCCGAAGTTGCAACTGAGCAGTACGCGGAGCACAGCCGAGAAGAGTTAGAAGAACTGGAAGTGTGACTCAGCCGGGAGTGGCTTCGCTCGCGGGGCAGCAGCCAGCAAGGGGGCACCGCCCGCAGGCCGGCCGCCGGGCCGCACACGAGCGCCGTCCGTGCTTGATCAGCAGCATGTGGAAGCGGTAGTAGTCCGCCGGGTCCACGAGCCTCTCCAGAGTGTTGTGTGCCTGCTCAGACGTCGTATTCGGAGCGATGAGCCCCAGCCGTTTGGCCACCCGCTCGACGTGCGTATCGACCGGCAGCGCCGGTCGCCCCATTGCGAAAAGCAACACGCAGGCCGCCGTCTTCGGCCCCACCCCCGGGAGAGAACGCAGCCACGCACGCGCCTCATCCAGCGGCAGTGCATTCAGAAAGTCGAGGCTGCCGCCGGGCGAGCGGGCGAAGACGGCCCGGAGGATTGCCTGGATGCGTGGCCCTTTCTGCTGCGCCAGACCGCCCCCCTGGATGGTCGCGATGAGCTCCCCGGCAGGCGCTTCCGCCACCGCCTCCCACGAGGGGTATCGCCGGAGCATCTGGGTGAACGCCCGGCCGCTGTTCGTGTCCGCCGTGTTCTGCGAAAGCACCGTGAGGATGAGTTCCGCGAGTGGGTCGCCGGATGGCAGATGATGAGGCGTCCCATAGAGCGGTTCAAGCGAAGCGATCACTGTCGCGGGTGTCAGGAGCGCGGCCGCCGTCATCGTTCAAAGTGTAGATCGAAGCGTGCCGGAGCCGGCTCTCAGCCCCGGTCATTGCCTGAAGGCCACCGGCACCTGCCCGGTGCTTCGAGTACGATCTCCCAATGACGCGTGAGGAGATCTTCAGGCTCACGGAACGGACTGCGTGCGGCGGCTGAGCGTCCAAGGTGGGGCCTGAGGCCCTGGCGCAGGTGCTGTCGCCGCTCACCGGCCTGTTCAATCGCGAACATCACCCCGGCTTGCTCGTCGGGCTTGGTGTCGCCGACGACGCCGCGGTCTTTCGTATCAACGCGAAAACCGCGGTGGTGGCGACGCTTGACTTCTTCGCACCGCTGGTCGATGACCCCGCTACTTATGGCGCCATAGCGGCCGCCAACGCCATGTCCGATATCTACGCGATGGGAGGCGAAGTAGTGCTCGCCCTCAACATCGCTGCCTTTCCCCAGTCCCTCCCCACCGGCGTACAGACGGCTATCTTGCGTGGTGGCGCCGAAAAAGTTGCCGAAGCGGGCGGCGTCGTTGCCGGCGGCCACACGATCTGGGACGAGGAACCGAAGTATGGGCTGAGTGTCCTTGGCCTCGCGCACCCGCGCCGCCTGCTGAAGAAGGACGGTTTGCGCCCCGGCGATGTCCTCCTTCTGACCAAGCCCCTTGGCACCGGCGTCATCCTCTCCGCGGTGAAGGCTGGCAGGGCTGAACCTGCCTGGGAATCGGCGGCGATCGCTTCGATGATGCAGCTCAATCGCCACGCTTCTCACCTCGCGCTCGCCGCGCACCTGCTGGCCGCCACCGACGTGACGGGCTTCGGATTGCTCGGCCACCTCTGGGAGATGGCGTCGCGCTCCAATGTCAGCGTCACGATCGATGCGACTGCCGTGCCGCTTCTTCCCGGGGCGCTCGCGTGTTCCGAGGCCGGGCTGCACACCGGCGGCGAGGGCCGCAACCGCGATTGGGTCGGGATCCACGCCGCGATCGGCCCCGCTGTGGCGAACGCGCTTTCAGCGCTGCTCTTCGATCCCCAGACATCGGGGGGGCTGCTCCTTGGCTGTTCCGGGCGCAAAGCCGCGGCACTGGAAGCGGCCTTCGCTGCGGACGGTCAGCCTCTCTGGCGAATCGGCAAGGTGGAGGCGGGCACGCCGGAGATCGTCGTCGCTTGACGCTCGCTGGCGCCGGTTCTTGCCCTAAAATTGTCCCACCCTGCACCCGGTGCCTATACTCGAAACGTGTCCCGGATTGCGGGATTCGCCGGCTGGCCCGGCTTCAACCGGGCCCGGGAGGGATGCGTTGACCGCCGTCGCAACGGATTACGAGACCGTGATCGGCCTCGAAGTGCACTGCCAGTTGGTCACCCGCAGCAAGATGTTTTGCGGCTGTAGCGCCGACTATTCGGGAGCCGGCCCCAACACGCACGTCTGCCCCGTGTGCCTGGGCATGCCTGGCGTCCTCCCCGTGATCAACGAACAGGCGATCGAATACATCGCCCTCACGGGCCTCGCCCTGAATTGCCAGATCGCAGCGTTCAGCAAGTTCGACCGCAAAAACTATCACTATCCGGACCAGATGAAGGGCTACCAGATCTCCCAGTACGACCTGCCCATCTGCTCCAGCGGCTGGCTCGACGTCGAAGTCGATGGCACGCGCCGGCGCCTGGGCATCACCCGCGTGCACATGGAGGAGGACACGGCCCGCCTCCTGCATCGCGTCGACCCGGCAACAGGCGAGGCCTACAGCCTCGTCGATGTCAACCGCTCGGGCACGCCGCTGATGGAGATCGTGAGCGAACCAGATATGCGCACACCTGCGGAGGCACGCGAATACCTCGTCCGCCTGCGCCAGATCCTGCGCTACATCGGCGTCAGCGAGGCGAACATGGAGGAGGGCAACTTCCGCTGTGATGCCAACATCAGTCTGCGCCCGCGCGGGTCAGCGACGTTCGGGGCGAAGGTCGAAGTCAAGAACATGAACAGCTTCCGGGCCGTGCACGACGCCCTCGTCTTCGAACAGCGCCGCCAGGCCGCAGTCCTCGGAGCGGGGGGCACGATCTCTCAGGAGACGCGCGGCTGGGTCGATGAGCGTGCCGAGACCGTCAGTCAGCGCACCAAGGAAGACGCCAACGACTACCGCTACTTCCCCGAGCCCGACCTGCCGCCATTGCAGCTGAGCCGCGCCTACGTCGAAAAGCTCCGGGAGAGCCTTCCTGAACTCCCTGAAGCACGGAAGGCTCGCTTCCTCGCTCTCGGCCTCTCCGAGCACGAGGCGGCGACCCTGACCGAGTTCCGCGCACGGGCCGACTACTTCGAGGCCGTTGCTGCTGCCCTTGGCTTCGAGCCCGCCGGCTCCGCGAAGGTCGCTGCGAATTGGGTATTGGGCGAAGTCGGCCGCTGGGTCAATGCCCACTCCGGTAACCTTGCCGACCTCCGCGTCACCCCGGTGCAGCTGGCCGGGCTGATCAACCTCGTCGAATCGGGCAACATCACCGCGGCGGTTGCCAAGGACGTATTCGCGCGCATGGCAGAAAGGGGCGAGGATGCGGCCGCAATCGTTGCTTCGGGGGGGCTTTCGCAGATCTCGGCGCCCGGCGAGCTGCGCGAGGCTGTCCGAAGAGTCATCGCCGCAAACGACAAAGCCGTCACAGACTATCGCGCTGGCAAGGAGTCGTCGGTGAAGTACCTCCTGGGCCAGGTGATGAAACAAACCGGCGGCCGCGCGAACCCCCAGGCCGTCCAGACGCTACTTGAAGAGGAGCTCCGCTAGAAATGTTTACTCTCCATAGCGATATCTCCGCGCAGTGGTATACTCCCCGCCGATGACGCTTAACAAGCTTCGCGAGCACACCGCCGTCAAGTGGCTCTATCCCGGTCTCCACATCAAGCGCTGGTTGCTGCTGCTGCTCTTTGGTGTCTGCCTCATGGGACTCGGCATCGCCTATGTGCTCCGCGAGGCCTACCTCACCTATACCCTGCCCGGTACTTTCTACTACCTCACCCTGCAATTCATCCCGCGCTGGGGCCGCGGGGTGCTCTTCATCGGCCTTTCGCTGTCCACCGTCGCCATTGCCACCTGGAAGCTCAACGAGTCGCTCCTCTATGCGTTCGTGCGCCCCGACCGCGAAGGTAACGTGCTGCAGGCGATCTACAACAAGCGATTTCTGAGCCGCGGCCCCAAGATCGTCGCGATTGGAGGTGGCACCGGCCTCTCTACGCTGCTCCGCGGACTCAAGGACTACACCAGCAACCTCACTGCTATCGTGACCGTGGCCGACGACGGTGGCAGCACGGGGCGCCTGCGCCAGGAATTTGGCGTCATCGCCCCGGGCGATATCCGCCAGTGCATCTCCGCCCTCGCAGAAGCCGAGCCATTGATGTCTCGGCTGTTCCAGTATCGTTTCGGCGCGGGCACCGGCCTGGAGGGCCACTCGTTCGGGAATCTCTTCCTCGTCGCCATGTCCGAGGTCACCGGAAACTTCGAGACCGCCATCCACGAGGCGAGCCGCGTCCTCAACGTCCGTGGCAGCATCCTCCCATCGACGCTTGAAGACGTCACGCTCAGCGCGCGCACGCTCGAAGACGAACTCGTCCACGGTGAACACAACATCACGGAACGCGGCGGTGCGATCCGCGAGCTCTATATCAATCCGACTTCAGCGGAGGCCCATCCCGATGCCGTGCGCGCCATCCTCGATGCCGACCTCATCGTCATCGGCCCCGGCAGCCTCTACACCAGCGTCCTGCCCAACCTCCTCGTCGAAGGCATCCGCAAGGCACTCTTCGCCACGGCAGCCCTCCGGCTCTTCGTGTGTAACGTTGCCACGCAACACGGCGAGACCGATGGTTTCAGCGTCGCCGACCACATCAAGGCGATCGAACGGCACAGTGGCGCCGGGCTCATCCACGGTGTCATCGCAAACGACAACATCGCACCCGAGTTGCCCGAAGCGTGGCATTCCAGCGCTGTGCCCCTGAACACCGCGGCAATGGCCGCCTTCCCGAGCGTGCGCCTGCTCGAAGCGGACGTGGTTGCGGAAGAGAATCGTTACCGGCACGACCCTACCAAGCTCGCTGCTACGATCGTCCGCATGTACGATACGCGGGAGTCCTTCGCTGCCTATGCTCTGCATCAGAGCGCAGACGAGCCAGTCCTCCTCACACGGTAATCGCTAATGTTTCTGAACGTGCTCCAGATCGTCGTCTCAGTCGTCCTCATCATCGTTGTCCTGCTCCAGGTCAAAGGCTCGGGATTCGGCGCCGCGCTGGGCGGTATGTCCGGCGGCTCCGTCTACCGCACCAAGCGCGGCCTGGAACGGACGCTCTTCCAGGCGACCATCTTGCTCACGATCGTGTTCATATTTGTCTCCTTCCTGAGCGTCCAGTCGCAGAAGTAAGGGGTTCATGTCGCGCGCAACTTCGCACTCGCGCCGCCCGGCGCTGCTGGCCGTGCTTCTCGTTGCGGCGCTGATCACAGCGGGAACAGCACTCGCCCTCCGCGTCACTGGTAATAGTGCGACGATCGGTGGCGCGGGCCCCGTGTACACGGAGGCTGTGGCGGGCCAGTTCCAGCGCATCAACCCCCTCTTCGCGAGCCTCAACCAGGTCGACCAGGACCTCTCTCAGCTCGTCTTTTCCGGGCTCGTCCGTCTTGGCCCCGATGGCACGGTGGAGCCAGACCTCGCTGAGCTTCCCCAGATCTCTGCCGACGGCAAAACCTACACCTTCAAGCTCCGGCCGAACCTCCAGTGGCAGGATGGCAAGCCGGTCACCTCCGCCGACGTCGCCTTCACCGTCAAGAGTCTCGTCGACCCCAATTTCCGCGGAGACTCGGCGCTGGCCGAAGGGTGGTTGGATGTCACGGTCCAAGCGCCGGACGCCCAGACAATCGTGGTCACCCTGCCGCAGCCCTCGGCGCCGTTCCTTGCGCGCAGTGCCACGGTCGGCATCCTCCCGGAGCACCTGCTCTCGGGCCTCACCGCCCGCCAGCTCTTCGAGGCGCCGTTCAATTCCGCCCCGATTGGGACCGGGCCGTATAAACTGCAGTCGATCGACTCGCGCGTGGCGACGCTCGTCGCAAACGATAACTACTACCGGGGCCAGCCCGGCATCGCCACCATCAAGCTCCGCTTCTACCCCGATGATTCCAGCGCCTTGCGCGCGCTGGAATCGGGCACCGTCAACGGTCTGATGGTCCGCGACTCACTCACCGCCTCCCAGGTCTCGGACCTTCAGAAGGTCAAGGGGATGACGGTCGAACAACCGCAGGGCGGCGCCTATGTGATGCTCTATCTCAACAACGACCAGGCCGCGTTCTTCGCCGATCCACGCGTGCGCGAGGCCATCTCTCTGGCCCTCGACCGGCAGGCGATCGTCAGCAAGGTGTTCTTCGGCGTAGCCACGCCCTCCAGCTCCCCGGTCGCACCCGGCACCTGGGCCTACGTCAAAGCCGACGACCAGACCTCTGCCGACCTCGTCAAGGCGCGGGCACTGCTCACCCAGGCGGGCTGGATTGCCCAGCCGACGACGGGCATCCTCGTGAAAGCAGGCCAGGAGTTCCGTTTCACCATCCGCACGGACGACGACCCGACGCGCGTCGCGGCCGCGAACGAAATTGCGCGTCAACTGGAGCAGATCGGGATCCGCGCGACCGTCGCGAGCACCACCTTCTCGGTGCTCCGGCGGGACTTCCTGCAGGATCGCAAATACGACGCCGCCCTCGCCGTCTGGGACCAGGGCCCGGATCCCGATCCCTACTTCGGCTGGCACAGCTCCCAGACCGGCCAGGCCGGCCTCAACCTCGCAAACTACGCCAGCGCTGTCGCGGACGATCTCATCGCAAAAGGCCGGACGACGAATGACATCGTCGTCCGCAAGGATGTCTACAGCCAGTTTCAACAGATTTGGAGCCAGACCGCTCCGAGCGTTGTCATTGCCTACCCCCGTTATCTCTACGTCCACACATCGAGCCTCCAGGGGATGGACCTCGGCGTGCTGTTCAATGGCTCGCTGCGGTTCGCGGATGTCTACAGGTGGCACGAGTGACAACGGGACAGGGGGGCTAACCTGGCGAGCCGTAGTATCCGCATCGTATTCATGGGTTCGCCGCATTTCGCGGTGCCCTCGCTCCGTGCGCTCGTCGAACGGGACCATGACGTCGCCCTCGTGGTGACACAGCCAGACCGGCCAGCGGGGCGCGGTGGCGAGCTACGCCCACCGCCAGTCAAGATTGCTGCCGAAGACCGCGGCATCGAGACCTTCCAGCCAGAGTCGCTCCGGGATGAAGCCGTCCAGGCAAGGCTCGCGGCCGTTGGTGCCGATGTCTTCGTTGTCGCAGCCTACGGCCGCATCCTCCCCCGCGAAGTCCTCGCCCTGCCTCGGCGTGGCTGCCTGAATGTGCATGCCTCACTTCTCCCGCGCTGGCGGGGCGCTTCGCCCATAGCTGCTGCCATCCTCGCCGGCGACTCCCGCACCGGTGTCTCCATCATGGAGCTTGTGCCCAAAATGGATGCCGGCCCCGTGGTTGCCTCGACGGAAGTGCCCATAGGACCAGGGGACTCAACCGCGTCCCTGGAGCCGCGCCTCGCCCGCCTTGGCGCCGACCTCCTCGTCCAAACCCTCGGGGGCTGGATGGAGGGGCTGCTTGTCGCGCAGCCCCAGGACGAATCATGCGTCACCACCTGCCCGCTTCTGCGGAAGCAGGATGGCCACCTGCGTGCGGCCATGAGCGCTGCCGAAGCGGAACGGGCCGTGCGCGCATATGACCCCTGGCCCGGTGCCTACGTCATGTTTCGCGATCAGCGCCTCGCGATCTGGGCGGCCCACGTCGAGGATCTGCGGCCGGCGCCTCCCGGCACTCTCGGTGTTGTCCGGAAACTTCCCGCGATCGCCTTCACCGATGCCTGGTTGGTGCTCGAAGACGTGCAGCGCCCTGGCTCGAGCGTGATGTCAGGGCAGGCGTTTCTCGCCGGGCAACACGGGAAGCTGCCTTCTTCGGTGAGCCTCGCATGACCGACCTCTATCGTTGCTACCCGGCTGAGGTTGGCGCGCTCTGCGCGGAGTTTGGTGTGCCGCAATTTCGGGCCGGACAACTCCTTCATTCGCTCTACCATGATTGGCCCGCGAGCATTCAGGACGTCACCACGCTGCCTTCTGGCCTCCGCGACCGGCTCAGTGCCGAGGGCTACACCGTCGGCTTGGCCTCGGAAGTCCGTAGCGTCGTCAGCGCCGACGGCCAGACCTCCAAGCTGCTCCTCCGCATGGCCGGCGGCACCCTTATAGAGACCGTGCTGATGCAGTACCAGCAGGCGCCGGGCGCGCCGGGTGATGACCTGCCGGCCCGCCATCCGCGCTCCACCGTCTGCGTCTCGACCCAGGCGGGCTGTGCCATGGGCTGCGTCTTCTGTGCGACCGGCCAGATGGGCTTCGAACGCAACCTCGCCGCCGAAGAGGTCATCGCGCAGGTCGTCCACGTTGCCCGCCTCCTCAAAGCCCGCGGCGAACACATCACCAACGTGGTGTTCATGGGGATGGGCGAGCCGCTCGCCAACTACGCCGAGACGATTCGAGCCGTCCGCCTGCTCACCGATGGCCGTGCCTTTGGATTGGGCCAGCGCCACATCACAATTTCGACCGTCGGCCTCATCCACGCCATCGACCGGCTCGCGGCCGAAGACCTGCAGGTAGGCCTCGCCATTTCGCTCCATGCCCCCAACGACGAGCTCCGCCAGCGCCTCGTCCCCACCGCCGGACCACACTCTGTCGGCGACCTCGTCTCGGCGGCCCGACGCTACTTCAAACGGAGCGGTCGCCGGGTAACCTTCGAATATGCGCTAATCGATGGCGTCAACGATTCTCCGGAATGCGCAGATCAACTTGCTCGGCTCCTTGCGCGCGGCGGCACGCACGTCAACCTCATCCCCGTGAACCCAACTGCAGGTGGCTTCGGCCGGCCGTCCCGCGCGCGCGTCCTCGCTTTCGAACGGATCCTCCTGGAAGCGGGCGTCAACTGCACCGTGCGCGTCGAAAAGGGGTCTGAGATCTCAGCCGCTTGCGGTCAGCTACGGACCGACGAAGCGCCCGACGGCGACCTTAGCGGACGGCCCGCCGTACTGCTGCACGGGCGCCGGCAAGGAGCGTCTTTCCCAGCACCATCCCCAGGCCTATAGCGACCGCGGAGCGCATATCGAGCCACGTGTGCACGTCGCCGCGCACCACCGGCGAGATGAGAATGCCCGTTCGCACCTCGTCGCAGGCAACCGACCTCGCCACGATTGCTCCAGCCCGGCTCTGGCGGATGGTCCCTTCGTCTATGCTCGCAAAGGCAATCGCGCTCTGCGTGATGTTCGCGTTCCCGGCACGGAGGCGGTGCACTGCCGCTCGTTCGACGTCCGCCTCGGTTGCATCGAGCGAGCGGACTGCGCTCCGGTCCACGATCACCCGCGTGGCCGTGATCTCGTCGAAGCGGTCGCCGGTGGCGTGCGATGTCGATGAGCCGTTGCCAGATGCCATGTCGCGCACTCCTCCGGCGTCTCACCGTAGATCTCACCTCCGAAAGACGCAATGCTCGTAAACACATGCGCACTGCCGACTTTCATTTCGCCCTCCCGCCCGAATTGGTTGCCCAGCAGCCCGCTGAGCCGCGCGATTCTGCCCGGCTCATGGTGCTTCGCCGCTCCGCCCGCACCATCGAACACCGCCGTTTCTCCGACCTCCCGGACCTCCTCCTTCGCGGAGACCTGCTGGTCGTAAACGACACTCGTGTGATGGGCGCCAGGCTGCTGGGCCGGCGGCCCGATACCGGTGGCACCGTCGAAGCGCTCCTCGTACGTCCGCTCACGGATACGCGCTGGGAGGTACTCTTCCGCCCTGCCCGCCAGGCCATCCCCGGCCGGAGCTTCGTCTTCGAATCCCACGATGGCCCGCTCGGCGCTGTCGTCATCGGCCGCACCGACGGCGTCGTCGTCATCGAGTTCAAACGCCCCTTCGACCCCGCGAATGTTGGCTCCGTCCCGCTGCCGCCGTATATCAAGCACTTCCATGGCGACCCTGAGCGCTACCAGACCGTCTACAGCCGCGAGGCGCGCAGCGCGGCAGCACCGACGGCGGGGCTTCATTTCACGCCGGCGTTGCTTGACCGACTGGCTGATGCCGGCGTCCCCCGCACCGCGGTCACGCTCGAGGTTGGCCCCGGCACTTTCAAGCCCGTGACTGTCGACGACCCCCGCGACCATCCGCTTCACGCCGAACACGTCAGTGTCCCCGCCGGGACGGCTGACGCAATTGCCGCTGCCCGCGCGGAGGGCCGCCGCGTCGTCGCCGTTGGTACCACCGTCGTGCGGACAGTGGAGCACGTCGCCCGTGAGCGCGGTCGTGTCGAGCCGTATGCGGGCTGGACGTCGCTCAAGATCCTTCCCGGCGATTCGTTCGCAGCAATCGACGTGCTTATCACGAACTTCCATTTGCCGAAGTCGACGCTGCTGATGCTCGTCTGCGCGTTCGCGGGGACAGATCTCGTGATGGATGCCTATCGCATCGCGGTCGTCGAAGGCTATCGCTTTTACAGCTTTGGCGACGCCATGTTGCTGCTTCCCTGATTGCCGCCCGCCAGTGCCCATATACCAGTGCCTCGCGCCTGGATGAGCCCGTCACGCTCCAACGCCGCAAGGTAATCGCCGATCCGTCCGGCGTGATGGACGGGAAGGATTGCTGCTATCCCGTCTTCTGTTTCCGCCGCCCGCCCCCGTAGCGCCTCCACAATACGTCCGCGGGCGAAGCGCGCGCTCTGCTCGAATCGTTCGGCAGGTGGCGGTGGCGAAGCGGCTGAAGCAGGATATCCGGCTGCCCGCCAGGCGCACGCATGCTGGAGCGGACAAGCAGGGCATTCAGGCGCCCGTGCGAGACAGATGGTCGCCCCGATGTCCATGAGCGCGAGGTTGTGCGCCCTCGTGCCACTGCCAGGCAACAACGCTGCGGCGACCGTTGCCACCCACTCGGGGGCCACCTCTCGGTGGCTCGCCTTGCCACCCACCAGCCTGGTGATCACGCGGCCAACATTCGTATCAACGACGGCCACCCTTTCGCCGAATGCGAAGCTCGCCACGGCGGCAGCGGTGTAGGGCCCAATTCCGGGGAGACGGCGCAGCGCGTCCGGGTCCGAGGGCACCTGCCCGGCGTGTTGTTCGCACACGGCCCGACTCAGCCGGTGGAGGTAGATGGCCCTGCGGTTGTAGCCAAGCCCGGACCACGCACGGATGACGTCCGCGACATCCGCCGCTGCAAGGGCGTGGATGGTCGGCCAGCGGGCCAGCCACGCCCCGTAATAGGGGATTACGCGCTCCACCTGCGTCTGCTGGAGCATCACTTCGGAGACGAGCACTGCGTAGGGACCACGAGTCAGCCGCCACGGCAATTTGTGACGACCATGCGCCGCGTACCACGGCCCGAGAGCCGCCGCCACGACTGCTGGTTCAGGGGTTGCGGATATCGTTGTTGCCTTCATTCATCCGGTGCATCAGCCGCAGCGCGTCGTCCGAAACGAGCAGGTCGAGGAAGAGCGTCCGCTCCAGTGCGAGGCCGTCGTCGATCGGCGTTTCGATGGCAGCACGCACGAGCCGCTTGATGTGCGCCACGGCGGTTGCGGGCTTGGAAGCGATCTCCGAGGCCAGGGCTATGCTGCGGTCCAGCGCCTGCCCGGCGGGTGTGAGTTCGTGCACAATCCCCAGGTGCAGTGCCTCTTCAGGGCTCACCGTCCGCCCGCGCAGCGTCATTTCGAGCGTCCGCGCTGTGCCAATCAGGCGGGCAAGCTTCTGAGTCCCACCGGCGCCCGGCAAGATCCCCACGTTGATCTCTGGCAGGCCCAGCCAATAGGGGCCCGCCTCGGCGACCCGGAAGTCGCACGCCAGCGCCAGCTCGAAGCCTCCTCCCATGGCCATGCCGTTGATCGCCGCGACCACGGGCTTGGGCATCGTCTCGATGCGCCGGAACACATGGTCGAGGTCCCGCTCGGGCACCCGCGCGTTCGTGTCGACCCGGAGGCCCTGGGCCCGCAGTCCCAGGGAAAGCTCTTCAAGTTCGTGGACGGAATAATGCCGCACGAACACGCCAGGAACGCCACCAGTGATGACGACGGCCCGCACCGTCTCGTCCGTTTCAAGCTGGCGTGTGACGGCATCCAGCTCGGGAACGGTCTGGCTGTCCATGTAGCCCATCGGGGGATTCGTGATCGTGCAGATGGCGACCGCCCCGCGGCGTTCGACGGCGATCTGAGGCATCTCAGCCCTCACTCGTCGTCGTCATCGTCATCATCCTCTTCTTCCGCGTGGGCATGGCTTGCCGTCGCCGGGACAAGTGCAATGTCCCGGCCCTCGCCGCCCTTGTTCTTGCGAGGCGCGGGGATCGCCTTGAGCGACTCCACGAGGGCGCGCAGCTGGTCGGGCGTCGTCCCGGGCGGCGCGATGACGGCCACACTGCCGGAGTCGCGCAGGACGCGCAGGTCCGAGATGGAGGCGCCCGGGTCGACGGTCACCAGCAGCTGTGCACTCGCAAAGGACGCCAACCGCACCAGGCCGAGCTGCGCCGCGAGCGTCATCGGCGCGGCCGGCCGGTCGACATAAAGGCCGTCCATGCCCAGTGGCCCGAGCGAACGCAGCGTCGTGTCGTCCATGCTTTCCGCCGCGACGACGATCTGCCCCATCTTCTCGGTATCGACGGCCGCGGATTCCGTCCCCTCCAACGAGCTGACGACGAAATCGCAGCCCGCCGCCTGCAGGGCGGCGGCGCCCGCCGCATCGAGGCGCGGGATGAGCGCGCCGGCGATGATCTTCGCGGCGTTGAGCGGCTCGATCACCTGTGCTGCCACGCCCGCCTCCGCTGCCCGCACAATGACCGCATCAGCCCCGGCTTCCACGGCGTCGCGGCCCGCCGCCTCGCCGTCAACGACCACGGCGAGGAGCATTGCCCGCGGCTGCTCACGGTTGACGTGTCCGAACCCGATCGACGCTGTCTCGCGGCGCTGGATGCGGGAGATCCTCTTCTGGAGCTGGCTCACTCGTTCACCTCAAAGTTGCCTGGCCGTGGCTCGCCGGACGACTGCGCCGCCTTGGACGACTGCCACGATCGATTCTTGCCTGGTAAGGATCGTCAGGTCGGCGAGGGGATCGCCTTCCACGACGAGCATGTCCGCTGCGAGGCCCGGCCGCAAATCGCCGCACTCGCTCGCAAGCCCGAGCAGCTCGGCCGCCCAGAGCGTCGCTGCAAGCAGTGCCGCACCTGCCGGGAGGCCATGTTCGGCCATCCGCACCACTTCCTGGGCATTTTCTCCCGGCCGGCTCAGTGGCGTCCCCTGGTCCGTGCCCATCGCGACCTTCACGCCCGCCGCAAGCGCCCTCTGATAGCTCGTGACGTGGTCGTGCAGCACCTGTTCTGCCTTCTCGACCATGTAGGTGGGGATGCCGGCCTCCAGCCCACCCGTGGCAATCAGATATGGCGCTGTCAGCGTCGGCACGAGCGTCGTGCCATGCTCAACCATCGATCCGATCGCCTCGTCGTCAAGCCAGACCCCGTGTTCAATCGAGTCGACCCCGGCCCGGATAGCATTCTTGATCCCTTCGGTAGCCTGCGCGTGGGCCGCGACCACTCGGAACGCCTTGTGTGCCTCTTCCACCCCCGCCCGTAGCTCGTGTTCTGTGAGGGACGGCGAACGAGGGTCGACTCCCGGCGTCATCACGCCGCCGCTGGCGAACAGCTTGATCGCCCCGGCTCCCGCTCGCAGCTGTTCGCGCACGGCCTTGCGCACTTCGTCGGGGCCATCCGCTTCGCGTGCAATGAAGCCGTGGCCATGCCCGCCGGTCATCGTCACGCCAAGCCCGGCCGCGAGGATGCGGGGGCCCTCAATAAGGCCGCTCGCGACCGCCTTCGCGAGGTGGATGTTGAGCTGCTCCGCGGCCCCGAGGTCGCGTACCGTCGTGATCCCCGCATGGAGCGTGCGGCGCGCGTACTCCGCGGCCCGCCACGACCGCAGCGGCAGCGGCTCGCCGGCGCTCTTGCTCAGTTCGTCGGGGTCGCCGCTGGCCGTCAGGTGGACGTGGCAATCGATTAGCCCGGGGAGGACGAAGCGGCCCGAGCACTCGATGACGGCTGCCCCCGGCGCCTGCAGGTCAGCCCCGATCTGCACAATCCTCCCGGACTCGCAGAGTACATCCGTTCCAGCCGCAAAAGTCCGCCTGGCCGAATCGAAGACGGCTCCGGCGCGCAGCAACAGCCGCCGCGGCTCAGCCAACGTATCGGGGCCCCGGTGTTATCACAGGGAATCATTGTCGCCGTCCACCCGCCCTCGCGCCAACCTGGCACCGGCGTCGTCTCCGCGCACCCTGTACAGTGTGACGAACTCAACGCAACAACAACTGGAGCCCCCATGAACCCTCGCACCAGGCTCGTTGTCGACGAACTTGCTCGCCACCGCACGCAGTTCGAATGGTTCTGCCGCTCCCTCACACCTGAAGAGCTGGCAAGCGCTATCCCTGCAGCACCGTGGACCGTCAAGGACTACATCGCCCACCTTTCGACGATCGATGCGCTCATCGCGAGCGGCTTCGGCGGGATGGTCGGCGTCGCGGCCCCGCCGCTCGATGTGCCGCTGCCCCAACCCTTTGATATCGACGATTGGAATGAGGCGATCGTGCGCAAACGCACAGACGCAACCGTCGAGGAACTGTTGGCGGAGGGTAGCATGCACCGCGCTCTCCTCGTGACGCTCGTGGAGAAACTCACCGACGCGCAGCTCGACATGGTCATCCCCTATGGCGGCGACCGCAAAGTGCTGGGGATCCCGCCAACTCCCGTGCGCTTCGGGGGGCTGCTATGGGGCATCGCCATCCACGACCCCACGCACACCCGCGACATTCTCCGGGCTCTCCCAGGACGCGCCGCGCAGCCGGCCATCGCGGAATGGCTCGCGAGTGTCAACGATTCACTCATCCCCCAGGGTGTGCGTGAACAGCGGGTCTGAATCGGCGGTCTGCGCTACGCTGGGATGACCAGACACATGGAGTAACTGTGAAGTCCTATAAGAATCCGCCGGAACTCGTCATCGATCCTTCGAAGAGCTACACCGCCACCATCGAGACCACCGCCGGGACGATGGTCGCCGAGCTCTTCCCGGGCGATGCACCCTTCACTGTGAACAACTTCGTCTTCCTCGCACGCGATAGCTACTACGAGGACGTGATCTTCCACCGCGTCATCCCGGGGTTCATGATCCAGGGCGGCGATCCCGGCGGCACTGGCACGGGCGGCCCAGGATATCGCTTCAAGGACGAACCGGTGAAGCGCAAATACACGCGCGGCACCCTCGCGATGGCCAACGCCGGCCCGAACACAAACGGGAGCCAGTTCTTCATCATGCACGCCGACTATGGCCTGCCGCCGAACTACACGATCTTTGGCAAACTCACCGCAGGCGAGGACATCGTCGATGCCATCGCCAACGCCCCGAAGGGAGCCCAGGACCGTCCGACGGACCCCGTGAAGATGACCTCCATCACCATCACCGAGTCCTGATCCCGCCTACGCGGGCACGGTCGCCGCAGTGTGCCGGCGCACGAACGCGCCGATACGGCCGGTGGCAGCGATCGCTTCCGGCAGTATGGCGAACGCCTGGAAGACGTGAAAGAGTTCATCACACTCTTCGAGCGTCACATCGACTCCGGCGGCCCGCGCGTTCGCAGCGATGCGGCGCGCGTCGTCGAGCAGCGTTTCTGCCGTCCCCACCTCGATGAGCAGCGGCGGCAGCCCCTGGAGGTTCGCATAGAGAGGCGCGGCGAGCGGGTTGTGGGCGTCGGCACCATTCAAGTAGAGGCCGGCCATCTGGTCGAGGCCCGGCTTGTGCACCATCGGGTCCTCGGCGTCCCTGCTGGTCATGGATTCGCCGAGGCCTTCGAGGTCCACCCAGGGCGACATTGGGGCCGCGCAGCTCGGCAGCGGGATGCCCATATCGCGCAGCGCCACGAGTGTGGCGAACGTCAGGCCACCACCCGCCGAGTCCCCCGCGACCGCAATCTTCGCCGGGTCGATGCCCTCCTCGAGCAGCCAGCGGTAGGCTGCCACAGCGTCGTCGACGGCTGCCGGGAATGGGTGCTCCGGCGCGAGGCGGTAGTCGATGATGAGCGCCCGCGCGCCGCTGCTGCGGGCGATGCGGGCGGCAAGTTCGCGGTGGGAGGCAATCGAACCGATGACATAGCCACCGCCGTGGAGGTAGAGCACAACGGCATCGCCTGCGTCTGGCGGAGTGAGCCATTCCGCGGGGATGCCCGCCACGCTCAGGCTCTCCCGCGCCACATCCGCGGGCAGGGGAAACATCGTCGCCAGTGCATCGATACCAGCACGCTGGTCTGCAACCGTCCCGCCATTCCCATCGACTGGTTGTGCTCTGAGCATGGCGAGGACGCCTTGAAGTTCCGGGCTTGCCACGGTGCGGTCCCTCCAGGAGTCGGGTGAGGTATCTTCGCGTAGCCGGCGTGGCCTGGCAATCAGCGTCATTACGTCGCTGACCCGGCGGCCCCGGCGGACAGGCCCCGTCGGCGGTGGCTGGCTAGCCGAAGTTGTGCGCTGCAGGCGCTTCGATGAGCCCCGGCAGGGGGCAAGGTGCGAAGCGCTCCGCGATGATATTGGGAAAGCCGCTCTTTTCGTTGTCCACCCGCCCGCGAATGATGACGAACGGCGTCGCCCGCACGAGTTCTCGCTGTTTTTCCTGCAACGGCGTATAGACAACGGCGTTCACCAGCCCGAACTCGTCTTCCAGGAGCATGAACATCACGCCGCTGGCGGTGGAGGGCCGCTGGCGTGTCACCACCATGCCCGCAAACTCCACCAGCAGCCCCTGCGGCAGGCGATTCGGGTTGTGCACACCGCCAAGATGGAGGCTGGTGATGAGTCCCTCATGCAGCAGCGGACGCACCAGCGCCATCGGGTGTTGTTTCGTGCTCAGTCCAACGCGCTCAAAGTCCCAGGCCAGCTCCTGCCACGGTGAAAGCGAGGGAAGGGTGGCCATGTCCTGCCCGGTCGGGAGTGGGAGCGATGTCTGGTGGCCACGGGCTGCGGGCAGTTGATGCATCCGATTGCCCTGCGTTGTGATGAGCAGCCCCAGCTGCCACAACAGCTCCCGGCGCGGCAGGCCAAGATCGTCCAGCGCGCCCGCACGGATAATCGCCTCCGCCTGCTCACGCGATAGCCGCGCCCGCCTGATGAGGTCGTAGAGCGACCAGTACGGCCCGTTGATTTCGCGCTCCGCGACGATCCTCTCGGGCAGCGATGCGCGGGAGGGAGGTTGCCCCTGCCCGTGCTTTTCCCCCCGCCTCGACTGCCAGCCGCCGCCGAGGCCGCTCACCTGCTGCAACCCCAGCCGGATGTCGCCCATCTCCGGCCAGGCACCGGCGCGGCTCGCATTGATCTCCGGCGGGAGGATGGCGATGCCTTGCCGCCGCGCGTCGCCCGTCAGCACTTCTACCGAATAAAAGCCCATCGGCTGCGCATTGAACAGCGCACAGTAATACGCCGCCGGGTAGTGATAGCGCAGCCACACAGATTCATAGGCCAGCAGTGCGAATGCCACCGCGTGGCTCTTGGGGAAGCCAAATGCGGCGAACGCGGCCATCTTCTCGAATGCCACTTTCGCCGCTTCGGGGCTCACACCCTGCCGCCGCGCCCCGGCAAAAAATTCGCCTGCGATAGCCTGCATCGCCTCGGATGAGCGCTTGCGGCTCATGGCCCGCCGCAGTTGGTCGGCCTGTCCGGGAGTGAAGCCTGCGACCGCACAGGAGATCTGCAGCACCTGGTCCTGGTAGAGCACATGGCCGAGCGTCTCTCCCAGGCAGTGTTCGAGCAGCGGTGCCAGCTCCGGGTGCCCGTAGTCGATTGCGACATCCTCGCCGCGCGCCTGTTTTTCGCGGTACTCCATATATGGGTGAAAGGCGCCCGCCACGATCGGCCCCGGACGGATGATGGCAACCTGCACGGCGAGGTCGTCCAGCGTCTTTGGCCGGGTGCGCGGGAGCGTCTGCACCTGGGCACGGCTTTCGATCTGGAAGACGCCCATCGTGTCCCCCTCCTGGATGGAGGCGTAGATCTCCGCGCTGTCGTGGGGGACGCGTCCGAGGTCCACACGCATGCCCTGCACCTCCTCAACGATGTTCAGGCAGTCATCGACTGCTGAGAGCATCCCCAGCGCGAGGAAGTCGATTTTTACGAATCGCGCGTCATCGACTGAATCCTTGTCCCACTGGCACACGAAACGCCCAGCCATCCGTGCCGGTTCCACCGGGACGACCGACGACAACGGTTCCGCGGAGATGACGACCCCGCCAACGTGCTGGCTGATATGCCGGGGAAACCCCGCCGCCTGGCCCGCGAGTTCCACGAGGTCCCGCCAGATAGGCGCGTTTACGAGCGGGCGGAGCTCCGCCACCCGCCCCATTTCGACACCGACCTCGGTCGCATTCGCGAAGTGGTCGCCGAGTTTGTTGAGCTTGGCAAGCACGGGGGCCGGCAGCCCGAGCGCCTTGCCGATATCGAGCACCGCGCTGCGAAATCGATACGTTGGGAACGCCGCCACGAGCGCCGCGTGGTCTTCGCCGTAGCGGTCGTAAATCCGGAGCAGCAATTGATCGCGGATGTCGCGCGGGAAGTCCAGGTCGATGTCTGGCAGCGAATGCAGCTCTTCGTTGAGGAACCGCTCCAGATAGAGCTTGTTTTTCACCGGGTCGATGTGGGAAAGGCCGATCAGGTAACAGACGATCGAGCTCACAGACGACCCGCGCCCACGGCCCACCGGGCGCTCATCCGATGGCAGTCCCGGGTCGCGTCCACGCAGGTCGTGCGCAATCTCGTTCACCAACTGCAGGATGTCCCAATAGACGAGAAAAAAGCCCGCCAGCCCGTGTTTCTGGATGAGCTTCAGCTCTCGCTCCAGGCGGTCGCGAGCTTCCGCGCGTGTGCCCGGCTCGAGCGGCCCATACTTCCGCGTGAAAGCCCGTTCGCAGATGCCCCGGAGGAAGCTTTCGAGCGTGGCGCCATCGGGCACCGGGTAGTCCGGCAGCCGGTAGGGCAGGTCCCGCGTGAGGTCGAACGAGCAGCGTTCAGCGATACGAAGCGTGTTCGCAATCGCCTGTGGATAGCGGGCGAAGCGCCGTGCCATCACGTCCGCACCCTTCAGGTAGAACTCGGAATTCGGACGGCGCACTTCGTGCGATGCATCGAGCGTGAGGCGATGGTGGACCGCTACAAGCACATCGTTCAGGCGGTGGCGTCCACGTACGTGGTAATGGGCGTTGTTTGTCGCCACCACATCCAGGCCCACGCGTCCGGCCAGCCCCGCAAGCGCCGCTACACGCGCACTGTCGCCAAAGACGTCGTGGTGTTGCAGCTCGATGAAGAAGTGCTCCGGCCCGAAGACATCCCTGTATTCCGCTGCCACCCCGGCTGCGGTGACATGTCCCGCGCCACGAAGGTCGTGCCCAGGCCCGGACAGGTGCGCGATTTCACCCTCGCGGCAGCCAGAAAGGACGATGAGCCCTTTGCTCCACTCGAAGAGCCACTCCTTCTCCGTCCGCGGGGTGTCCTTGCCGTGGATGCGGTAGGCCTTGCTGAGAATGCGACAGAGGTTGCGATAGCCATCGACGGTTTCGGCCAGCACCGTGAGGTGGCTGCCATCGCTGAGCGTCAGCTCAGCGCCGGTGATGGGGGCGAGGCCACGCTCGCGGGCTGCCCGCGCATACTCCATCGCCCCGTAGAGGTTGTCGTGGTCGGTGATGGCCATCGCCGGGTAGTCCAATGCAAGGGCTCGGCCGACCATCTCATCGACGCTGCTGGCACCTTCCCGCAACGACCAACAGGAATGCGCGTGGAGTTCGACGTAGGCGCCCATCCTTCCTCAGTATAGAACATTAGTTCTTGAAACAGCAGCATCCCTTCAACCCCTTCCACATCTCCTCGTCCGCGCAGCCGTCTGCTCGGTGCAACTTCCGTGGCCGATCGGCCCTTGCCTTGCCCGCTCTTCACCATCATGCTGGGCTCGCCTGTCGTGTCGCGATCCCCGGTGCCCGGAGTGCATTCCCGCGGGCCGCCCCAATGCGCCACACCACACGTGACACGACGAACCAACATACCAGGAGGAAAGAGATGGCAGACACGGTGCTCAGCATCGCGCCAGAGACGATCGAGCGGCGCAAGGTCGTGCAGGCGTTCATGGAGGAATACATCTACCCGAACGAGTCGCTCTTCGAACATCGCGGCCCGGAAGCCGAGGCCCTGATGAAGGACCTCCAGGCGCGGACAAAGGCGATGGGCTACTGGGCGCCGCACCTGCCGAAGGAGGCGGGCGGCATGGGGATCGGCTTCTTGCCCTATGCCTACCTGAACGAGATCATCGGCCGCAGCGCCTATGCGCCCCGCGCCTTTGGCTCGCAGGCGCCCGATTCCGGCAATGCCGAAATCCTCCACCAATACGGCACCCCCGAGCAAAAGCAGCGCTGGCTCAAGCCTCTCGTCAACGGCGACATTCGCTCCTGCTTTTCGATGACGGAGCCCGCCGTTTCCGGGGCCGACCCGACGGGCCTCCAGACGACCGCCGTCCGCGAAGGCGATGAGTTTGTGATCAATGGCCGCAAGTGGTTCAGCTCGGGAGCCTATGGTGCAGCCTTCGCCGTCGTGATGTGCGTGACCGACCCGGAGCAGCCGCCGCACACGCGTATGAGCCAGATCCTCGTGCCCACCGACACACCCGGCTTCACTATCGAACGCCGCGTCGAAGTCTGGGGCGACCCAGAGTCCAATCACCCCTTAATCCACTACGACAACGTCCGCGTCCCGGTGACGAACCTTCTCGGGCCGCAAGGTGCGGGCTTCAAGCTGTCGCAGAAGCGCCTCGGTCCGGGCCGCATCCACCACTGCATGCGCGCCCTCGGTCAGGCCCAGCGCGCATTTGACCTGATGTGCAATCGCGCTCTCCACCGCGAGGCCTTTGGCGGCCCGCTGGCGGAGAAGCAGACCATCCAGAACTGGATCGCCGACTCCCTTGTCAATATCCAGGCCGCCCGCCTGCTGACCATGCAGGCAGCACAAAAGATCGACTCCGGCGACGAAGCGCGCGTCGAAGTTTCGATGATCAAGTTCTTTGTCGTGAACGTCACCTGCGAAGTGATCGACAAGGCGATCCAGGTGCACGGCGCGATGGGTGTCACCAGCGACACGCCGCTGCAGGAGATGTATAAGAACGCGCGCACCCTGCGCATCGCCGATGGCCCCGATGAAGTGCACCGCATGGTGGTTTCCCGCGCCGCCCTGCGCAAATATCGCAACGGCGAAACCTGGGACTTCGGCGCCTTCTAACAGGAGCCCCTTTCCGGCGCTGGGTTGCACCAGCGCCTCCACACACCGGCCCGGGGGCGGAGCGGCTTCCCCCCTCCGCCCCGGCCGGCTCCAGGCTCTCGCTGCTTCGGCCCTACTCTCCGCCCGCCGCCACGCCTGCGGGGTGCACACCACCCCGATCGGTGTCTACGCGCAGTTTGAGTGACTCCTCCGCTTCGCGGTTGTTCACCATGAATGACACCACGATCGGGATCAGCATCAACGCAGCGCAGACGAAGAAGGCGACCTGATAGCCGTGCTGCGAGGCCGCCTGCGTGATCTGCGCGGTCGGTGCCGAGAGGTGCTGGGCGCTCGTCAGCGCATCCCGCCTCGAGTGGAACTGCTGCACCTCGATTGTTGCGACGAGGGCCACGCCGAAGGACGCCGCGACCTGCCGCAGCGTGTTGTAGGCCGAGGAGGCCGGCCCCTGCTTCGAACTCTCCAGCGGCCCATAGATGATGGTTTGTGCCGCGACGCTGGCGAATGAAAATGGCAGCGCGCGCAAGCACAACAGCACGATCAGGATTGCCACGCCCGTGCCAATCCCGACGAACCCGAACGGCACGAGCGTGAGCATCGATAGCACACACCCGATGATGAGCATCCGCCGCGGCCCGAGCTTCGCGTAGTACCGGCTCGCCAGCGGGAAGGCGATCGCCGCCCCCAGTGATGCGGGAGCTGTGATCAGGCCCGCATCGAACGCCGACCACCCCTGCAGCTCCTGAAGGTACAGGGTGAAGATGAAGATGAACCCCGTAAACATCGCGAAAGCGGGCATCATCACCAGGTTCCCAAGCGTGAAAAGCGGCCGCTTGAACAGGCCAAGATCGATGATCGGTGTCTTCGCGCGCAACTCCTGGAACACAAATGCGGTGCCCAGCACGAGCCCGCCGATGCCGCACATGATCACTCGCGCCGACCCCCATCCGGAAGTCGCAGCTTCAGAAAGTCCATAAAGCAACAGGGCGGCCGCCCCACTTCCTGTCACCAGGCCGAGGAAGTCGAACCCTTCGCGCGCATAGGGCTCCTTGTGCTCCTTGAGCACTTTGAGCGCAAACAGGAACCCGGCGATGCCGATCGGCAGGTTCAGGTAGAAGATCCAGCGCCAGCTGACATTGGTAACGAGATAGCCACCGAAGATAGGGCCCACCATCGGCGCGAAGACAATCGGGATCGACATCAGAGCCGATGCCTTCGCCCGCTCCGGGCCGGGGAACTCGCGTGAGAGCATCGCCGTGCCCACGGGCGTCATCATCCCTCCGCCCACGCCCTGCAGGAACCGGAAGGCGATCAGCTCGTTGAGGCTGTGCGCCTGCCCGCACAGCCCGGAGGCAACCACGAAAATGCCCATTGCAATGAGAAAGCAGCGCTTCGTGCCGAAGCGGTCCGAAAGGAACCCCGCTGCCGGGATGAACAGTGCGAGGCTGAGCAGATAGCCGGTGACCGTCCACTCCACCGCCGAGATGCTCGCGTGGAAGTCCCGGCTGAGCTGCGGAATGGCAACGTTCACAACGGTGGCATCCACCATGTCCATGAACAGGCCGAAGATGAACACGATGGCAACCAGCCATTTGTATGGCACACGTCCCAGCATTCCAACCTCCACAAAGGCGACTCCAAGATGCTAGGCGAGCGCATTGCCGCGCGTCCAGTCGCATCAGGTGCATCCGTCGGTAGCTATCCTTACGCTCCATTTCAACGTGTGTAGTTAGTGTCACATGTGTGATGCACCCGGCGAACGACCGCGCGACTTGCTGCCTTCAACACGCGCCTCACTCTCGCACGAGTCGAAACACGTCGCGCACCACCCCCGACATGGCGCACTCCGGCGAGCAAGCGCCCATCGCGCACTTATCGTGTTACGATACGCCCGCGCCGGCGAGTCATTGCAGCCTCCCGCGCGCGCAGCCGCCCCCATAATTGGAGTACGCCAGCATGGATGACCGCCTCGCCGCCGAACTTGTCGATCAGTGCCCCGACGCGATGATTTTCGCCGGCCCCGACGGCCGCATTGCCAGCTGGAACGGGGCCGCCACTCGCATCTTTGGGCACGAAATCGCCGCCGCCACCGGCGCCAGCCTCGATATCATCATCCCGGAGCAGTACCGCGAGGCTCACTGGCGCGGCTTCGAGCATGCCCTCGCTGCCGGGGACACCAAGTATCGCGGCCAGGTCCTGCCGACGCGTGCCATCCGCGCCGACGGAGAAACGATCTACGTCGAGCTCAGCTTTTCCATCGTGAAAGACGCAGATGGCAAGGTGGCTGGCGCGCTGGCGGTCGCTCGCGACATCACAGAGCGTTTCACACGCGACCGCGAAATGCGCCGCAAGCTCCGCGCGCTCGAAGAAGCCGCTGGCGGCGCCGCCAACTGACCCACGCCCGGCAGCAGCATCGCCGGCCGATCCTGTCTCGCCGGCTGCCGGTAGGATTCAGGCACCACCCTCCGCTGCCTGAGGCGCCTGCATGCCCACTGAACCGGCCACGGGATTCGTCCCGGATCGATCCCTGCAATCGTCCCCTCCCCTCCGCCCTCCTCTCCGTGAATTTCTTCGCGAGTTTCTCCTCATCGGTGCAACCAGCCTCGGGGGCGGCCGCGCAGCCTATTTCCAGGATGCACTTGTCAAACGCCGGCGCTGGCTCTCCGACGACGAGTTCCTGGAAGCAGTCGCCATCAGCCAGATCTTGCCTGGCCCGAACATCGGCAATCTCGCTGCCTACCTTGGGCAACGCCTTCGCGGTGGCCAGGGTGCGATCCTCGCTGTGCTCTGCCTCATCGTTCCCGGCGCCGCGGCAATCCTCGCCCTCGCCTGGCTCTACTTCGGCGGCATGCCGGCCGCCATTACGGGACCGATCGGCCGGGGTGTGAGTGCAGCGTCTGTCGGCATTGCTGCAGCGGCGGTCTGGCGGCTGCGCGGTGGCGCCGGCAGTGCCCTCGGCTATGCAGTGACGGTGCTCGCCTTTGTCCTCTTTGGCCCGTTCGGGCTGCCCATTGTCGTCGTCCTCGCTGTCTGTCTGCCGCCCTCCTTTCTCGTCGCATGGAGGGCGCGTTGAGTCAACTCCTCCAGGTGTTCATTGTCTTCGCGCGTGTCGCCATAGTCGCCTTCGGCGGGGGAATCGCGATCCTCCCAGAAATGGAACGATTGGTCGTCGGCCAGCACCACTGGGTGACCCATCAGCAGTTCATCGACACATTCGCCCTCTCCCAGGTGACTCCCGGCCCCGGCATGCTCATGGTCGTCGCGATCGGCTTCAAGGCGGCGGGAGTGCCAGGCGCGATTGTGGCCGGCACTGGCATGTTCCTTCCCACGAGCCTGCTCGCGTGGTTCATCGCCGACCGCTGGTCGCGCCTGAGCCAACGCCCCGTCATGCACCTCTTGCGGGGTACGCTTGCCCCGGTTGCGCTCGGGCTCCTCATGGCTGGCGCCTACACCCTCGTCCGCATCGGGATCGCCGGCTGGGCCGCAGCGCTCCTTGCGATCGTGGCCTTCGTCGCGGTCGCCCTCTTTGGACGGGCGCCATGGCTTGTGGTCGGCGCCGGTGCAATCGCCGGGGTTGTATTCCTTCGTTGACCCGGCCGGTTGTACCGCCCGGCCGGCCGCCTTAGAGAGATTCGGGACCCAGCCGCACGAGCATCTTCCCGATATTCTCGCCGTGTAGCAGCCCGATGAACGCGTCAGCGGCGTGTTCGATGCCATCGACGATCGTCTCGTGGCTCTTCAGGCGGCCGTCCCGCATCCAGGCCGTCATGTCGGCGAGAAATGCGCCCCGCCGCTCGAGGTGATCGGAGATGATGAACCCGCGGATGGTCAACCGGTTCCGCACGATATTTGCGAGGTTGTTCGGGCCCGGCTGCGGCGTCGCGTCGTTGTAGTGCGAAATCATGCCGCAGGCGGGGATCCGTCCGAACGGGTTCATGAGGCTGAGGGCTGCCTGGAGGTGATCACCCCCGACGTTGTCGAAGTACACATCGATGCCGCCGGGGCACGCCTTGGCCAGCTCGGTCTCCAGCGGTGCCGAACGATAGTTGATTGCGACGTCGAGGCCCAGTTCGTCGCGCAGGAACGCCACCTTCGCGTCCGACCCCGCCGTCCCCACGACGCGGCAGCCTCTGATCTTCGCAATTTGGCCCACAACGCTACCCACGGCCCCCGCCGCGGCCGAGACGAATACGGTCTCGCCCTCCTTCGGTTGGCCAAGGTCGAGCAGCCCCACGTAGGCCGTCAACCCTGTGCCGCCAAGGATCCCGAGGTAGGCCGAGAGTGGGGCGAGCGCCGGGTCGACCCGGGTCAGGCCGCGCCCGTCCGAGAGAAAGTATTCCCGCCACCCGAGCGAGTTGTTTACGAACTCACCCACGGCGAACGCCGCGTTCCGCGATGCTTCGACGCGTCCAATCGCACCACCTTCCAGCGGCTTCCCCAGTTGAAACGGCGGCACATAGGATTTCACGTCGTTCATCCGTCCGCGCATGTAGGGGTCGACGGACATCAGGACGTTGCGCACCAGCACTTCGCCCTCTGCCGGGTCGGGGATGGTGGCTTCGGCGAGCGCGAAATCGCTGCTTTTCGGCCAGCCCAGGGGCCGGGCTGCGAGTCGAACCTCGCGACTGATGACGGTCATTACTCTTCCTCCAGTGGACGTTTCAGTAGAAGCGCATGGGGCCCCCGGCGGTCGACACACCGGGGACCGCGCGTAAGGCTGTCTAAACGAAGAGTGGGGCCATCCCGCGTCGCCGCACGAGGTCTGCCATCTCCTCGCGGGATGGCCGGGGCTGCGGGTTGCTCGCTGCGTTGAGCACGTGCGGGAGCAACGATAGGTCGCCGGCGCTATTCAAAAACGTGCCCGGATGGCCAAGCACCCAGTGCACGGCCGTGGCGATGTCGGCCGGCTCTGATAGCGGCTCATACCACGTCGGATGCGTGTGCTCTTTTTCGTTCCAGGGGCCCAGCGTTATCCCCTTGATCGTCTGCAGGGCCACTTCGCGCTCGGCGCAAATCACCGCCAGCTCTTCGAACGCACGCGCATAGTCGTGGTTCTGCATCATTGTGAAGTTGTATGGCAGGAGCACCGAATCGAACGGGAACCGCTCCAGGCTGCGCAGATGCATGGCGGCCACGTTCACGCCGTGGCCGGTCACACCGATATGGCGGACGAGCCCCGCTTCGCGCGCCTCGACTGCCGCCTCCAGCGCTCCACCCGGCCCCAGCGCCGTCGCCCATTCCACCTCGTCCACGAGGTTGTGCAGCTGCAGGAGATCGACATAGGGCGTCTGCAGGCGCTCGAGCGAGTGGGCAATGTCGGCCTTTGCTGCGTCATAGGTGCGTCCCGCAGTCTTCGTAGCCACGAAAAAACGTTCGCGGTACTGCGGCAGCCAGCCGCCGAGCAGGCGTTCCGAGCGGCCGTAACTCGCGGCCGTATCGATGTGATTGACGCCAAAATCCAGCAGCAGCCTGAGGGCTTCCTGTGCGTCGTCCGGCGTGCCGCGGCCAAGAGCGGCCGCGCCGAAAATGACGCGTGTACTCGCGTGGCCGGTGTGGCCAAACGCTTGCGTCGGGAGTGGCATGTGAGCGCCTCGCATTCTCTGATGAGGCTGCAGTCTAGCGCAGGCGGCTCCGGCGTGCGCTCCTCTTGCGCATGGCGGGCCGCCTGTCCGGATGCTGAATTGGCGCCATCCCAATTGTACGCAATCGGCCCGCGCGACTACCATGGAAACGATGACCGCTCGCCAGCCACGCCGGACCCGCCGCCGTTCTGTACCGGCCGCCGCGCTTCCTCGCCCGCTCCCCGCCTCCGGCGCGGACGAAACAGGCGAAGAACCGGAAGCGCCTCAGCTGGTCCCGGCGCACCCGCTCGCCCGCCGCTATGAATTGCACCGCCGCGAACACCACGTCACCAAGGACTACAGCTACGTCCACCGTGATCTGCTCACAGTGGCCTGTATCGGTGTCGCGGTGATCGGCTTCATTGTGGCGATGTCCTTCGTCCTCTAAGGCCCGGCGCGCGCTCGTCGGCTGCGGTCGCCCACCTTTGGGCAAGCTCTTTCAGTCACTGCTCCGGACGCTGCTCTGCCCCCAATCCTGCCCGCCCTCCGATGGGGCGGTTGGCGGGGCATTGACAGCATGCGTCGCAATCGGTAACTTTCGTTACTCGCTCCTGAGTAACCAGCGTTACGCGAGACAATGGTGGGACCTTTGTCGAATTGGCTGATCATCTGCTACCGCGTGGCCACAGAGCCCAGCGCACTACGCGTCGCAACGTGGCGTGCCTTGAAGCAGATGGGCGCCGTCAAGCTTGGCGACGGTGTCTACTTTCTCCCCAACACCCCGATCTTTTCAGGTGAGCTGGAGGGGCTTCGCGCTCGCATCCAGGCCGGCAGCGGGTCGGCCGTGGTTGTGATCGCCGATGGCCTTTCCGAAGACGACGAAGCCTCGCTCCGCGCGGCCTTCCTCGCGGCCCGCTCCGATGAGTTCCAGCAGGTGCAGCGGAGCGCGATCCGGCTCGTGGAGCATATTGCGAGGGAAGAGGCAACGGACGACTATCGCTTTGCTGAAGTCGATGCCCTCGAAGAAGAGCTCGAAAAAGTACGCCGCCAGTTCCAGCGGGCGACGAATCGGGACCACCTCGGTTCGCCTCATCGAGACGACGCGCTCTGCGCCGTGACCGAAGCCGACAGGCGCCTACGTGCCTATCTCGACGAGGCGTTCCAGCGAGACGCTTCACCCCGGGCTGCCGATTCACCATCGGCGCTAACCCCAACCTGAACAAAGGAACCCGCACATGAACATCGTCCTTATGTTTCTCGGGGCGTTTCTCGCCTCCACTGTGGAGATGGTCGAGGCGCTCACCATCATCCTCGCGGTGGGCGTCACGCGCTCGTGGCGCCCGGCGCTCATTGGCCTCTTTGCGGGGCTGATAGCGCTCACCGTCGTGGTCGTGGCCCTGGGCCCGTCGCTGGTGAACTACGTGCCAATCAATGCCCTCCGGGTGACGATCGGCGCACTCCTCCTCGTTTTCGGCATGCAGTGGTTGCGCAAAGCGATCATGCGCCAGTCTGGCCTGAAGGCAATGCACGACGAGGCCCAGATCTATGAGCGTGAGGTGGCCGAGCTCCGGGCCGAGGCGTTCATGCCGACGGCATTCGACTGGACCGCCTTCACGGTGGCGTTCAAGGGCGTCTTCCTGGAGGGCCTCGAAGTCGCCTTCATCATCCTCACATTCGGCACGAACGACGGACGCTTCGATGTCCCGATCGCCGGCGCCGCGGCGGGCCTCGTGCTCGTCGTCGCGACCGGGCTCCTCGTCCACCAGCCGCTGAGCCGAGTGCCCGAGAACACCATCAAGTTCGCGGTCGGCCTCCTGCTCAGCGCCTTTGGCACCTTCTGGGCTGGCGAAGGGACCGGCGTGGCATGGACCATGAGCGACGTCACAATCCCTGTGCTGGTCGCGGTCTATGCTGTTGCCGCGTTCGTGCTCGTCCAGGTGCTGCGCCATCGCGAGCCGGCCGGTTCCGGGCTCACCAGGGAGGCAGGCGTTTCATGAACCCGCTCAAGTTCGTCAAAGCGTTCGGCATGTTCTGGTGGGACTTCATCGTCGGCGACTCGATCACCCTTGCCATCGGCGGTGCACTCGCAATCGTCCTTGCCTACGCTATCAGTCGCGTTTCCAGCGCCGGGGTGGTCGAAGTCGCCCTCCCCGGCGTCGTGTTGGGCACCCTCGTCGTGAGCCTCCGCGGCCTGAAGTAAGAAGCAAGCTGTCAGCGGCCAGGCCCCCGCAGGGCTGAGCTTGGCACACGGCGCGGGCGCCGGTGCACCCCTCTGAACTCTGCAGTATCGTGCGTGCCCGGAGGCTGAAGATGAAATTCGGCGTGCTGCAGTTCTTCTCATGGTCGCGGCGGATCCCGCTCGAGGAAGTGTATCGGCGGGCATTCGAACGCATCGCCATCATGGACGAAGGTGGCTACGACGCCGTCTGGCTGGCCGAACACCACTTCAACACCTATAGCGTCTGCCCATCCGTGCACGTCATGGCGACCCACGTCGCCGCGCGGACCAACCGCCTGCGCATCGGCACCGCAGTTTCGCTGGCGGCCTTCTATCACCCGCTCCGCCTCGCTGAAGAGATCGCACTCCTCGATATCCTCTCCGGCGGCCGCGTCAATTGGGGTGCCGGCCGCGGATTCGACCCCACCGAGTTCCGCGCCTTCGATGTCCCCGTCGCAGAGAGCGCTGACCGCTTTCGCGAAGCCGTCGATGTGGTCCTCGCCGCCTGGCGCGAGGAACGGCTCACTCACCACGGACGCTTCTGGAACTTCGACGGCGTTGATGTGCTGCCCAAGCCGCAGCAGAAGCCGCACCCACCCGTTTGGCTCGCGAGCACTTCACCGGAGAGCATCCGCCGCTCTGCCGAGACCGGCCAGGACATCCTCATGGACCCCCACGCGTCGCATGCTGAGATAGCCGAAAAGCAAAGGCTCTACCGCGAAACACTAGCGGCTAACGGCCATTCGCTGGCCGGGCGGCAGACACCCATTGCCCGCCTGATCGCCGTGGCACCAACAGCGGCGGAGGCCGAGGACGTGGCCCGCAGCGGCGCGAAATGGACCGTCGGTTCCTATGCCCGGCCAGTCGTTGCTGCGGCCAGCGACCCCGTAGAGCGCTACGTAAACGACGTAATCATCCATGGCACACCGGCGAGCGTGACCGACCAACTGCAGCGCATGCGCAGTGAGCTGCCACTGGAATACCTGCTCTGCGCTCCCCTCAGCCACGAATCGTTCCTCCTCCTCACAAAAGAGGTGCTCCCGCGATTCATCTGAGATGTGCCAGGGCACATGCTTCCGCCAGCCTGCACTCCAGCGGACGCAAAAAAGGGAGGGCGCCGGGGTGGAGCGGACACGCCCGGCAGCGCCTCCCGAACCCAGTCTACACGCCCCGCACCATTCTGCGGAAGTGCAACCGGTCGGTGAAACCTTTCCACGATTGAATTGTGGCCCGGCGCGCTGACCATCCAACCAGGCCGCGCCGCTTTTCGCCCGAGTGCGCGGCTTTGCCGTAGGCTGTGACGTGGACCATGGAGACGACGCCGCTGCCGAACCTCATGCGCCGCCGCGCACAGCCGCTGCTGCTCTTCGGACACGCTCGCTTTTCCCGGCCCGCTGCCGGATTCGCGATCAGCATCGTGGCCTACGCGGTGCTCACAGCCATCCTCTGGGCGCTCCTGGATGTGCGCCAGATCCTCGATGTCGCGCTCCTCTACCTGCTACTGACGCTCGTCGTGTCAGCCGTCTGGGGTTATCGCGTGGGCCTAGTCGCCGCCCTCGCTGCCGATTTACTGGTCAACTTCTTCTTCATCCCGCCGCTCTTTACGTTCACGGTTCAGGAGCCGGCAAACGCGGCGGCGCTGGCGATCTTCATGGCGGTCGCCGGCATCGGCGCCTCGATGCTTGCCCTCCTCCGGCGCCAGGTCCAGGTCGCTGAGGCACGCCGCGCTGAGACGCGCGTCCTTCTCGACCTCTCCCAGGAGCTCGCCCACAGCGTCAGCCCGCGTGATGCCCTGCAGCGGCTCTGCTCCGCCGTGGCCCGCGCCCTCGGTGCCCGCGGCTGCGCCATCCTTCGCTTCGACGGGCCCTGGACGGTGCTCGCTGCGACGGCGGACATCACGCTCTCCAAGGACGATCAGGCGATGGCCGAAGCAGCGATCCGAACTGGCGAGACGATCCGTTTCGGCGCCGCCGCACACTCCAGCGTCTCCTCCCGGCACCTCCAACGCCGCCAGACGGCTGTCAGCTTCGTGCCATTCCACGCCGCTTCCGGTGAGTCTGGCGTCCTTCGTATATCGGGCACCATCCAGGCGCCTCCGCTCGTCGATTCGGGCCGCCTCCTCACCGCGTTCGGCGATGAAGCGAGCCTCGCTGTCCAGCGTGTGCGGCTTGCTGAAGAGGCTCGCCACGTCGAGGCGCTGCAGCGGGCCGACGAATTCAAATCCATCCTCCTTTCCAGCGTTTCCCACGACCTCCGCTCCCCGCTCACCGCCATCAAGGCCTCAGTCGGGAGCCTCCGCGACCATTCCGTCGACTGGAGTGACGAGGACACTGAAAGTTTCCTCGAGACCATCGAATCCCAGACCGACCGGCTCACTGCCACAGTGACCGGTCTCCTGCAGATGAGCCGCCTCGAAGGCGGGGCCGTCCAGCCCCGGCTCGAACCCGTCGCCGTGCTCCCACTCTTCGAAGATGCCCTTGCCAGCGTCCCCAATGCGGCGCTGACCCGCGAAATCGCCATCGACGCTTCGTCAACACTCTGGGTTCGCGCCGACTACTCACTCGTCCTGCAGGCGTTGGTCAACCTGATCGAAAATGCCTGCCGCTATGCGACTCCCGGTAGCCGCATCGACCTTCGGGCCGAGGCCGCGGCCGGGGTTGCGCGGCTCACCGTCCAGGATCAGGGCCCCGGCATTGCACCGGCCGACATTCCCCACATCTTCGAGAAGTTCTATCGCGGTTCGACGAGCACCGCGTCGAAAGGATCGGGGCTGGGCCTTGCCATCGTGGATGCTATGGTGAAGCTCTCAGGAGGGACGATCGCTGTGAAAACCTCGCCGGCCGGTACCGTGTTCACCATCACGCTCCCGCTCGCTTCGCCGCCGGCGCCGCACCCATGACGGGCGCACACATCCTCGTCGTCGATGACGAACCCGCCATCATTCGCGCAATCAAGCGGCCGCTCGAACTCCACGGCTATCGCGTGGCCACGCTCGCCCTCGGGGGACCGGTGGTCGCCGAACTCGGACGCTTCCGGCCCGATATCATCGTCCTGGACCTCATCCTCCCCGATATCGATGGCATTCTCGTCTGCCGGGCTATTCGTGCGGAGAGCAGCGTGCCCATCATCGTCCTCAGCGCCGTTGGCGACGACGCCAGAAAGGTGCAGGCGCTCGATGAAGGCGCCGACGACTACCTCGTCAAGCCCTTCAGCATGGAGGAACTGGAAGCGCGCATCCGCGTCGCACTCCGGCATCGCGCCAATCAGCCACTCTCTATCGCGATTGATGTCGGGGCTATCCGCCTCGACCTCGCTTCGCGGCACGTCACGGTGGATGGTGTCCCCCTCCATCTGACCCCGCGCGAATTCGACTTGCTGCGCATGCTCATGGAACACCGGGGCCGCGTGCTCACCCACCGCCAGATCCTTTCGTCGGTGTGGGGTCCTGAGTATGCCGATGACGCGCACATCCTCCGTACCTTCGTCCACCAGCTTCGCACGAAGCTCGGGACGCTCTCGCCCGCCGCCGCAGCCTTGATCGCTACGGACCCGGGGGTTGGCTACCGCGTCGCATCACCGGCCTGAGGCCTGGATGCCGACCGTTCCATAGCCGTCTGGCGAGTGCTTCGCGTGCCGCGCCAAACCCGGACGAAATCCTGATGCCGCCCGGCCCGCTCCCTAATACCATCCTGACGTGGCAGTGCCAAACTGCATGCTGTGGCTATGCACGTCTCATACATCGAACTCCACTTCCCGGACGCTGCAACGTGCTTGGAGGAGATTCGCGTGCGGCTCGACCTGGGCTGGCAACTCACGCAGGTGCGCGGTCCGCGGCACGGCCCTTTCGTCCTGGTCTTTCGCAAGGATCAGGACGAGTGAGCGGCCACTCAATCCTTCTCGTCGACGATGAGCCCGCCATCGTGAACACGCTCGCCCGCACGCTGCGAGCCAAGGGCTACGCCGTCCAATCGGTCGAAAACGGCAAGGATGCGCTCTTCGCACTCGCTGAATCCACACCCGACGTGATGCTGCTCGATATCAATCTGCCCGACCTTACCGGCTGGGAGGTGCTCCGGCGGCTCTCCGCTACCGACCGCGAACGCGTCGCTGTGATAGTCTTCTCCGCCTCGCCACTTGCCCCGAGCCGCGTCGAAGAGTTCCATCCGGCAGGCGTGCTCCTGAAGCCCTTCCCCATCGACGCGCTGGAAACCTTGCTGGTCCGCGTGCTCGAAGCCCGCGAAGAGGAAGCAGACACCGATGGCTGACGTTCTTTTCATTGGCACAGGGCTCGCGGCCTTCGTGCTTTTCTACCTGGTGCTGGCATTCCTGGGAAAGGTCTGAAAGACATGAACCTGGAGAACCTCGTCGCTCTCGTGGTCGCTGTCGTGATTGGCCTTTTCGTCCTCTATTGCCTGTTCTGGCCGGAAGACCTCTAGGAGCGATCGCCCGATGACCTTCTCCGATGTCGCGTATCTCGCGGTCTACGTTGTCATTCTGCTGGCCGCAGCAAAGCCGCTCGGCCTCTATATGGTTGCCGTCTACGAAGGGCGTCGCACCTGGCTGCACCCGATCCTCCACCCCGTCGAGCGGGGCATTTATCGGCTTGCCGGTGTCGCCGACGACCGCGAACAGGACTGGCGGCAATACACCGTGGCCGTGCTCGCTTTCAGTCTCGCCGGGTTCCTGCTGCTCTACGCCATCCTGCGCTTCCAGGGTCATCTCCCGCTCAACCCGCAGGGCCTCCCGGGTCTCAAGCCCAGCCTCGCCTTCAACACGTCCGTCAGCTTCGTGACCAACACCAACTGGCAGTCGTATTCCGGCGAAGCGACGATGAGCTACTTCTCGCAGATGGTCGGGCTCACCTTTCAAAACTTCGTCTCGGCCGCGGCCGGCATGGCCGTCCTCGTTGCACTCATCCGCGGGCTCGCCCGGCACTCGTCCACCACTATCGGCAACTTTTGGGTGGATCTCGTGCGCTCGACGCTCTACATCCTCTTCCCCATGGCGCTGCTGGTCGCGATTTTCCTCGTATCGCAAGGTGTCATCCAAAACTTCCATTCCTTCCATCAGGTGACAACGCTCGAAGGCGCGAAGCAGCTCTTCGCCATGGGGCCTGTTGCGTCGCAGGAGGCGATCAAGCAGATCGGGACCAACGGAGGCGGCTTCTTCAACGCCAACTCCGCCCATCCTTTCGAAAACCCCACCGCCTGGTCCGGCATGGTCGAGCTGGTGGCCATCCTCCTCATCCCGGCTGGCCTCGTCTACATGTATGGCAGGATGGTCGGCTCGACCCGCCACGGCTGGGTCGTGCTCGGGGTAATGACCTCCTTCCTCGTCGCCGGCGCCTTCATCAGCAACTGGGCCGAACAGGCGGGCAACCCGAATGTTGCTGCACTCGGCGTCGCCACCGCTGCCGGTGGGGGCCAGCCCGGGGGCAACATGGAGGGCAAAGAGCTCCGCTTCGGCATCGGCGAATCCACGCTCTGGGCAACCGTCACCACGGTCGCTTCGAACGGCTCTGTCAACAGCATGCACGACAGCTACACGCCGATCGGCGGCCTGGTGCCCCTCGCCAATATCGCCACCAGCGAAGTCATCTTCGGCGGCGTCGGCTCCGGCATGTATGGGATGGCCCTCTATATCATCCTCGCCGTGTTCATCGCGGGGCTCATGGTCGGCCGCACCCCGGAGTATCTCGGCAAGAAGATCGAGGCGCGGGAGATGAAGGCCGTGATGTTCGCCCTGCTCGCGTTTGCCCTCGTCATGCTTGGCTGGGCTGCCGTCGGCTCCGTCAATTCTTTCGGCACCGCCACGCTCAACAATGCCGGCCCTCACGGCCTCTCCGAGATCCTCTATGCGTTCATGTCTGGCAGCGGTAACAACGGCTCCGCATTTGCAGGCCTCGGTGCAAACACCACCTTCTATAACCTTGGCATCGGCATCTGCATGCTTGTCGGCCGCTTCCTCTTCATCGTCCCGGTCATGGTCATCGCCGGCACGATGGTGCAGAAGAAGCGAGCAGCACCGGGCCCGGGCACATTCCCAACAGATGGGATCCTCTTCGGTGGCCTGCTCGCCGCCGTGATCCTTGTTGTCGGCCTCCTCACCTTCTTCCCGGCGTTCTCGTTGGGGCCCATCGTCGAACAATTCGCCATGCGTCACGGCACGCTCTACTAGGAGTCGAATCAGTGGCTGTTGCACTCGTGGAAAGACGGAAGAAAGCCGGGGTTTGGAGCGCGGAAATCGTCAACCGTGCCCTGGCCGAATCGCTCCGCAAGCTCGACCCTCGCACGCTCTATCGCAACCCGATCATCCTCATCGTCGAGGTCGGAGCGTTGCTTACCTCGATCCTGTATGTACGGGACCTCGCCGCCGGTAAGTCTTTCGCGGTGGGCCGTTTCGAGCTGCAGATCACCGTCTGGCTCTGGTTCACTGTCCTCTTCGCCAACTTTGCCGAGGCGATCGCCGAGGGCCGCGGGAAAGCCCAGGCCGACACCCTGCGGCGCACCCGCACCGAGACAGTTGCGCGCCGCGTCCGAGGAGACGGCGGCATTGAAGAGATCCCCGGTGCCGACCTGCGCCGCGGCGACATCGTCTTTGTCGAGTCCGGACAGCTCATCCCCGGCGACGGCGACGTCATCGAAGGCGTTGCCTATGTGAATGAAGCCGCGATCACGGGCGAGTCCGCGCCCGTGCTGAAAGAGCCCGGCACTGACATTCGCAGCTCCGTCACGGGCGGCACCACCGTGGCCAGCGACTGGCTCCGAATCCGTATCACTGCCAACCCCGGCGAGACGTTCCTCGACCGCATGATTTCGCTCGTCGAAGGCGCTGCCCGCCAAAAGACACCGAACGAGATCGCGCTCAACATTCTCCTCGCCGGCCTCACGTTCATCTTCCTCATCGCCACCGTCACGCTGCAGCCGTTCGCGGACTATTCCGGGCAGCTCATCTCCGTCGTGGTCCTCATCGCGCTGCTCGTCTGCCTTATCCCCACCACCATTGGCGGCCTGCTCTCCGCAATTGGTATCGCGGGCATGGACCGGCTCGTCCAGCGTAACGTGCTCGCGATGTCCGGGCGCGCGGTCGAAGCGGCGGGCGATATCGACACGCTCCTGCTCGACAAGACGGGCACGATCACCTTCGGCAATCGCCTCGCCGCCGAGTTCATCCCCGTGGATGGGTGCGAATCGGCCCGGCTGATCGCTGCCTCCGTCCGTTGTTCCTTCGACGACGACACCCCGGAGGGCCGTTCCGTGCTGGACCTGGCCCGCAGCCTCGGGTTCGGCAGCGTCATTGAACGAATGGCGGCGGAGGGTGGAGAATTCCGACCCTTCACCGCCGAGACGCGCATGAGTGGCGTGGTCCGCGATGGCGTCGGGACCTTCAAAGGGGCCGTCGATTCGGTAGTTGCAGCGGCAGGAATCGCGGCGCCATCCCCCGCCCTCGATGCCGCCACCCAGCGCATCTCCGGTGAAGGCGGCACCCCGCTCGCCGTGCTGGAAGGCAAGGACGTGCTCGGGCTCATCTACCTGAAGGACACCGTCAAGCCGGGCATCAAAGAGCGATTCGCGGAGCTGCGCCGGATGGGCATCCGCACCGTAATGGTGACCGGTGACAACCCCCTCACCGCTGCGACCATCGCCCGCGAGGCCGGCGTCGATGACTTCATCGCCCAGGCCAGGCCCGAAGACAAGATCCAGCGCATCCGTGAAGAGCAGGCACAGGGACGCCTCGTCGCCATGACCGGCGACGGCACCAACGACGCCCCGGCGCTCGCCCAGGCCGATGTCGGCGTCGCCATGAATACCGGTACCCAGGCCGCCAAGGAAGCCGGCAACATGGTCGACCTCGATAGCGACCCGACCAAGCTGATAGAGATCGTCGGCATCGGCAAACAGCTCCTCATGACGCGTGGCGCGCTCACGACCTTCAGTATCGCCAACGACGTCGCCAAATACTTCGCCATCCTCCCGGCGGCCTTCGCCGGCACCTATCCTCAGCTCAACGCGCTCAACGTGATGAGGCTGGGCAGCCCCCAGAGTGCAATCCTCTCGGCGGTCATCTTCAACGCACTGATCATCATTCTGCTCGTGCCCCTTGCCCTCCGCGGTGTCGCCTACCGGCCCATGGGCGCGGGGCCACTGCTGGCCCGCAACGCGCTGATCTATGGCGCCGGTGGCATCGTCGCCCCGTTCATCGGCATCAAAGCCATCGACCTGATCATCAACGCCATCAGGCTCGCCTGAAGGAGGTGCACATGAGTTCCATCGTCGAAATCGCCCGCAAGGAATTGCGGCCGCTGGCAGCGGTCACTCTCGCCCTCCTCCTCCTGACCGCTGTAATTTACCCGTTGGCCATCACGAGCATCGGCCAGCTCGCGTTCAACAGCCAGGCGAACGGCAGCTTCATCACCGTCAACGGAAACGAAGTCGGCTCCAGTTTGATCGGGCAGATGTTTGCCGCGACCCAGTACTTTCACTCGCGTCCTTCGGCGGCGGGCAGTGGATACGACCCCGCCAACTCCGGTGGTTCCAATCTCGGGCCCACCAGTGCCATGCTGATGAAGGAGATCCAGGACCGCGTGGCCGCCTTCCGCAAGGAAAATGGACTCGCCGCCAGCGTGCCCATCCCAGCCGATGCCGTCACAGCCTCCGCCAGCGGCCTCGATCCCGATATCAGCCCCGCGACGGCCCGCCTGGAGGTAGCCCGCGTGGCACGGGCCCGCGGTGCCAGCGCAGGTGCGGTCCAGGCCCTTGTTGACCAGTACACCAAGGGCGCTGCGCTCGGGTTCATCGGCCAGCCGCGCGTCAACGTCCTCAAGCTGAACCTCGCGCTTGACCGCCAGTTCCCGATGACAAAATGAGCACTCCCGCGAATCCCCGGCCCGACCCCGATAGCCTCCTGCGCAAGATTCAGCGTGCCGAGGATGCGTCCAATCGTGGCCGCCTTCGCATCTACCTCGGCGCCGCTCCGGGTGTTGGCAAGACCTACGCCATGCTTCAAGAAGGAAGCCGCCGCAAGAGTCGCGGCACGGACGTTGTCGTGGGCTACGTCGAAACTTATCAGCGTCCCCTCACCATGGAAGCACTCGAAGGGCTCGAAATCGTCCCGCGGAAAGTGATCGACTACCAGGGCGTGCGCCTCGAGGAAATGGACACGGCGGCAGTCATCGCCCGCAATCCGCGCGTCGCGCTCGTCGATGTCGTAGCCGAGCACCAGGAAGCGCAGCGAGGTGAGCGCGTCCGCGGCCACCGCGGCCGGATCGGATCCCGCGACGGCGGGTGCGGCGAGCGTCGAGAGATCGGCCCGGTCGCCACCGGACGCGGGCCCCGCGTCGGCGCCGGGCTCCATGCGGATGAGCTTCGTACCGCCCTCCACCTGCGTGTTCGTGGCGACCAGCACCTCCGCCACCCGGCCGGCGACGGGCGCGCGCAGCGCCGTCTCCAGCTTCATGCTCTCGACGATCGCGACGACGTCGCCGGCCGCCACCTCGTCGCCGGGCGCCACGGGCACCGCCACGACCATGGCGGGCGCGGGCGCGCGGACCAGCCCGGCCTCGCCGCCGGAGATCCGGTGCACGGCGCCGTCGACCTCGACGAGGTAGTCCGAGCCCTGCGGCACCGACAGCACGGCGAACGTCTGGTTGCCGACGACGAGCTTGCGCTCGAACCGGCCGGTGCGCTCGGCGTCGACGTCGATGTCCTGACTGTCCAGGGAGACGTGGTAGCGCCCGGTGCGCGACTGGGCCACCCGCAGCCGGTAGGTCTCGCCCGCCGCGCGCACGTCCACCTGG
>JADEYI010000670.1_pt1 | contig 40269 bp, 36 predicted proteins | sample 8542331 | NCBI WGS metagenome assembly JADEYI01 (sample SAMN16510988, study PRJNA670497) | mine drainage metagenome | isolation source: biofilm near Copperflume 1 | place: Germany: Marsberg coppermine Kilianstollen | collected 2018-02 | reverse complement strand
TCATGGACACCATTAAACAAGCAGGAGGCACACAGCTTGCTCTGGCCACCGTCGAATAGTGCGGATAGTGCTGGGCGCGACCAACGTTGGGCGCTGCTGTTGAGCCTGTTGCTGCACGGGGGGGTTTTGCTAGCGCTGTTGGTGGCCTTCTCCAAGCCCGTGCCCTCCAGCCCTGCCCCGCTAACCATAGAGTTGTTAGTCCCGCCCGCAAAGCTCCCCCTGCCCACGCTCAAGCCGGTGGTCAAACCGCCGGTCAAGCCCCTGCCCGTACCCAAACTCAAAACCGTCGCCAAACCCATTCCCCAGGTCAGGCCGCTGCCCCGCCCCAAGCCCCTGGTGCAGGCTAAAGCTGTACCCCCACCCAAGCCCATTCCCCAGCCCAAAGCTGCTCCGCAGCTTAAGCCTCGAGTCGCCAATACCCCCGCTCGCCCCTCGGCCCCACAACCCTTAGCCCAGGCTTCTTCGCCCAAGGTTCAAAGTCGCCCTGGCCCCGAGGTAGCCCCGCCGATTGCTGCCTCGGTTCCCCGCACCAGCCTCGAGGCGGCTGCTGCCCCTGTGACCCCGGCTCAGAGCATCCAAGCGGCCTCCGGGAACCGGCCCGGTCTATCCAGCCGCCCGCTGGCTGCCGAATCCGCCGGTCTGCCGGTGGGAGCGGCGAGTTCAGGCATTCAGGCTCAGCCGGGCTCGCTGCCCCAGGGCCAGGCCCTGCGCACAGAGCCAGGGGGGCCAGTGGTGGCGGTAGGTTCACCCAGAGTAGAGCAAGCCTCGAGTACCGCCCTGGCCCGCCCGGCTGGCCCCCAATCTGCCGGAGAGCCTGCCCAGCCTGCCCAACAACGCGGGCCAGTCGCCGCCGAAGCCTCACCGATTCGCGCCGGAACCCCGGCTGCCCAGGCCACCAAGGATGGGCCTGCCGCTACCGTAGCGGCCCCCACCCCAGCCAAAGCCGAGGCAGGCCCCGCACCCAGCCGCACCTACACCTCACCCGAGCGGGCCGGGCAAAGCGGTGGGGCCAATCCCCCGGCTCAGGCTGGAAACAAACCCAACCCCATAGCCGAAGCCGGAGCCTTCCCCAGCAAGGGCGATGCAGGCAACCAGGGACTGCCGAGTTGCGCCATCATCGTGGATACCCGCAGCCTCAGCGTGCCCATCAGCCGGGGAATGTCCCCTGCGGTGGTGGAAAGCTCGGGGCACAAGGTCTGGCCCGATGCCAAGGCCATCAAGGGGGTCTCCACCGACTTGGTGAACAAGACCAGCATCGCTTTGTTTTTTGTCAACCCTGCGGAAATCCAGCTCGAGCGCTACAGCCGGGTACTGCACGTGCAGGCGGTGGGAACCCAGCCCCCGCCCTACGCCCCCAAATCCAGCTTCCACGACTACGCCGTAGTTTCCCCCGGCGATGCCTCGCGCATCGTCGCAGCGGGGTTGTCTTGCCAGATGATTTTTCTGACCTCGAGGTGAATATGCGACGAATGCTTAGCCTCCCCTTTTTGCTGGCTCCGGTGCTGGCCTGGTCTCCTACGCCCGATGCTTCGGTAGCCCAGCAGATCGTGGACAGTATCTACAACCGGATCAACCCTGTCTCGACCCTGCTCACCCTAGACCTCAAGGTGGACAAAGGGGCTTTCCCTACCGGTAGCGAGGTAGGGCTGCTCTACGGCGACCCCAAAACTTGTCTTGCCAACTGGCTGCAAACCCCCACCGAATACGCCAAGTTCGGCAGCCGCCCGGTGGCTATTACCCTGGCTGGTCAGGCCAACCAGGTAGCCTTAGTAGCCCAGTCCGCCCGCAACGCCTTCAAGAATATTTCCGGCAAGGACGCGCTGGCTGCGGCCCAACAAAAACTGCCCGCCGGGCATCTTCAGGTCTACGTGCAAATTGCCGGTCTAAAGGAAGAATTCCAGCGCGGAGCCTACAACCTGGGCATCATGCTCAGCAAGGACAACTTCCTGCGCCCCTACAAGATTGCCTACCTCGAGGACTGGCAAAAAAGCAGCGACAAAGAACCCCGTTGGAGCGGCACCATGCTCTACTATTTTGACCTCTCCAAAACCACCGTAGACCCTACCGGCAAAATCAGCCTGGTGCTTCAGACCGAAGCCAACAGCAACTGCACCTATACCATCTCCACCGACCTGTCGCAGTTTTATTGAAGCCTTGTCCCCGAACCTGGCTCGAGCGTTCCAGAGCAGGTTTGCAAACAAGATAATTCCGCTGTCCTGAACGAACTATAGTGACCATCATCTGTTTATGGGAGCAATCCCACCCTCCAAGCGAACAGGCCATCCCTCGAGGGATGGCCTGTTTTCGAGGTCAAAAGACCGTTCTATAGCAGTTTCGGCTTTATTTCCGGATAATTCGCCCCTCGACTTGCGGAGCCACGTTGCCTTGGGCCTGGATGTAGTCCATCACCACCTGAGCCATCAGGGGCGCACCGTTTTCAGCGATTACCCTGGGGGCTCCCTTGAACACGCTGTAGCCGTCGCCACCGTTACCCATGTAGTCGTTGGTAGCGACCACGTAGGTCTTGGCCGGGTCGAGGGCCTCAGTGCCTACCTTGACCTCGAGTACCCGCTGTCCTGCCGGACGGCTAGGGTCATAGGTAAAGCTCAGGCCCGAGACCTGGGGGAAGCGGCCCGCGCCTTTTTCTACCTGGCTCACGCCGTTCTCGAGGGCTGCCTTGAGCTGGTCGCCGGTGAGCTTAAGGCTGATTACGGTGTTACCGAAGGGCAAAATGCCCAGGATGTCTTTCTTGCTGATGGGGCCAGCCTCGTAGACCCGTTCGGTGCGGATGCCCCCACCGTTGGTGATGGCGACATCGGCTTTGGTGTAGGCCCGCATGGCATCAGCAATCAGGTTGCCGATAGGGGCTTCCTTGGCACGCACAACGTTTTCGCGGGTATCCAGAGCCACCTTGGCCTCACCGATAGTCACAGCCAAACCTTTATCGAGTTGGTCAGCATAGCGCGAAACCAGGGCTTTCATCTCCGGTTGGTCGGCTACTTTGGCATTGACCACCAGTTCCTGCGGGATAACCAGGGCTTTGGTTCCTTTCATGGGATAGACCTTCAGCAAACCCAGGTTGCGCCAGTCGGAGCCGGTTTTCCAGATCAGAGTGCCCCCCACTACCTTCCACATCGGCTCGTGGTCATGGCCCCCCAGGATGAGGTCTATGCCCGGCACGCTGGTAGCGAGCTGCTCGTCGTCGGCCATGGCCATGTGGGTCAGGGCGATAATCACCTGGGCTCCCTTGGCCTTGAGTTCGGGAACCGCTTGCTGGGCGGCTTTTACAAAGTCTTGGTATTTGGCATCGGGGCCTGCGCTGGTCAGGTCGAGCCAGTTGTCGGCTAGGCCAATCAGCCCTACCTTGACCCCATTCCAGTCCAGGATGACCGAGGGCACGGCTCCGTCTACCGGCTTGCCATCCGGCCCCACCAAATTGGTCGAAATCCAGGGGAACTTGGACTCTTTTACGCGCTGCTGGGTCAGGGCGGGGCCAAAGTCGAACTCGTGGTTGCCGTAGGTCGCGGCGTTCAAGCCGAGCTGGTTGAAGGCTGCCACCATTTGCTCGCCCTTAAATACCGAGGACATCACCGAGGGCGAAAGGGCATCGCCGCTGAAAAGAATCAGGGGCTTTTGGTCTTTGTACTGATCCACCAGGGTGGCAATTCGGGCTGCCCCGCCGCGCTTGCTCTTGTCTACGGGCTGAATCTCGTATACGTCGTTAAAGTGCAGGATGGTCAGGGGGGCTTGCTGGGCAAAAGCCACCCCTACCACCAACATCACGCCAACTGCTATGGACTGCCAACGGTTCATGGTTTTTCCTCCCATATAAAAGCTAACACGACCCGCATGGACAGCAAGTGAAGTGCTAGCTGAAAGTGTACTGACCGATTTGTTTACAATGCCCAGAAAATCAATGAACACAATGAACAAAAACTTGTAGACCAAAACCAGGTGTACTAGCCTAACCCCTGTCCAAAGAGCGTACCGCTGTCGGCTACTCGAGGCTTCCTCCTCAGTCTGGTCGGTAGGGTTTTAGTTGGAATACGCTCGGGATAGTTCCGAAAGGATGGTCTTATGAATCGTAGAATCATAGCTCTGGCTGGGGTTGCTACCATCTTCGCGCTGGGAGGGGCTTTGGCCCAAAAAGTCACCATCATGGTGGGGGGTATCGAGAAAATCATCTACCTTCCGGCCATGCTCACCGAGCGCTTGGGCTACTTCAAGGAGCAGGGTCTGGACGTAACCCTGATTACAGAGCCCGCCGGGGTGGATGCCGAGAACGAGATGCTCGCAGGCAAAGTAGACGGGGTGGTAGGCTTCTACGACCACACCATTGACCTGCAAGCCAAAGGCAAAGCCCTGATGTCGGTGGTGCAGTTTAGCCGTGCGCCGGGCGAAGTGGTACTGGTGGACTCTCGCAAAGCCGACCAGATCAAGAGTGCTGCCGACTTCAAGGGCAAGACCATGGGCGTGACCGGGCTGGGCTCCTCGACCAACTTCTTGATGCAGTTCCTGGCCGTGCGAAACGGGGTTCCGGTGGCTCAGACCACCTCCCTGGCGGTAGGCGCAGGCAATACCTTCATCGCCGCCATGAAGCAGGGCCAAATAGACGTAGGCATGACCACCGAACCCACCGTCTCGAGAATGCTCAAAACCGGCGATGCCAAAATACTCATAGACCTCCGCACCGAAGAAGGCGCAGTCAAGGCGCTGGGAGGAACCTATCCCGCCGCCTGCTTGTACATGATGACCGACTACGTCAACAAGAACAAGGAAACCGTGCAGAAGCTGGCTAACGCCTTGGTCAAGACCCTCAAATACATCCAGACCCACACCGCCGAGGAGATCGCCGCCCAAATGCCCAAGGACTACCTGGTAGGCGACCCCGAGTTGTACATCAACGCCCTCAAAAACGGTAAGGCCATGTTCACCCCCGACGGCGTGATGCCCGAAAACGGCCCAGCCACCGTGCTCAAGGTGCTCTCTACCTTCGACAAGGGTGTGATGGGCAAAACCATTGACCTCTCTAAGACCTACACCACCGAGTTCGTCAAAGCGGCGAAATAGCCGGAGAGCTGAGGGCAGAGAGCTAAAGTCAAAGACAAAATACAAGGGGCCAAAAGCTACACCAGGACAGCATAATTATCACATCATGAAACACCGTCCAGGACGCAGTTTGTGTTTTTAGGTTTTCGGCCTTTTGCCTTCGACCTTCGACAGTTTTTGCCCTTGGCGTTTAGCGTTTTGCCCTCAGCTCTCGAGCTTCAAATCAACAGCACTTCGGTGCTTCGGAGAAAGTGTGAACAGCGATACCCCTAACCAACCCGCCATCGAACTCGAGCGTGTCACCCACCGCTTTACCACCCCCGATGGCCGTGCCCTTACCGCCCTGCGCGACATCAACATGAGCGTGGGGCGGGGAGAGTTTGTCGCGGTGGTGGGGCCAACCGGCTGCGGCAAATCCACCACCCTTAGCCTGATTACTGGGCTGGCCCGGCCCAGCAGTGGCATCGTGCAAGTAATGGGCAAGCCTGTAGCAGGCATTGATCCTCGCATTGGCTTTGTCTTCCAGCACGACGCAGTTTTTCCCTGGCGCAGCGTGCTCTACAACGTAGCGGCGGGGCCATTGTTTAGGGGAGAGTCCCGACAAGTTGCATTCCAGAAAGCCAGAGAATGGGTCTCGAGGGTAGGACTGGCGGGGTTTGAAAACCACTACCCGCACCAGCTCTCGGGCGGGATGCGCAAGCGGGTGGCACTGGCTCAGACCTTCATCAACCAGCCAGAAATTTTGCTGATGGACGAGCCTTTCAGCGCCCTCGACGTGCAGACTCGCATCCTGATGCAAGACGAGTTGCTCAAACTGTGGTCGAATCTGGGGGCCTCAGTGGTTTTCGTGACCCACGACCTCGAGGAGGCCATTGCCTTAGCCGACCGAGTTTACGTGCTGAGCAGCGGCCCCGGCACGGTGAAGTCGGTGTACACGGTAAACCTGCCTCGGCCCAGGATAATCTCCGAGGTGCGCTTCCAACCGACCTTCGTCGAGCTTTCTAGGCGCATCTGGATGGATTTGCGCCAGGAGGTCGAGGCTGGTTTCAACCGCGCCGCAGAAGTGAGCGCGGTAGGAGGTAGGCTGTGAGCGCGGTAGTTTCCACTCAAGCTCAGGACACCCAGGATCAGGCCGCCCTGGCAAAATTGCGCCGCCGACGGCAACTGGTGATGTTCCTGCGAATAGCTTTTTTGGTGGTGGTGCTGGGTGGCTGGGAAGTAGCAGCCCGTACCAAGGCCATAGACTCCTTCTTCTTCTCGATGCCCTCGGCAATTCTGGGCCAAGTCTGGACTTGGATGCTCGAGGGAACCGCCCAAGGCTCGCTGTGGGAGCAAATCTGGGTCACTCTAAGCGAGACCTTGATGGGCTTTTTTATTGGTTCGGTGCTGGGTATCTTCTTCGGGATTTTGCTGGGTCGCAATGCCCTGCTGGCCGATGTGTTCAGCGTGTATATCAAGATTGCCAACTCCATCCCCAGGGTAGTGCTGGGTTCGATTTTCATCATCACCCTGGGCCTGGGCACGGCTTCCAAGGTGGCCCTGGCGGTAGTGATGGTCTTTTTCGTGGTCTTCGCCAACGCCTTCCAGGGGGTGCGCGAGGCTGACCGCAACCTCATCGCCAATGCCCGCATCTTAGGAGCTTCGTCGCGCCAAGTGACGCTGGCGGTGGTGCTACCCTCGGCCCTGACCTGGATTATCGCTAGTTTGCACGTGAGCTTTGGCTTTGCCCTGGTGGGCGCGGTGGTGGGTGAGTTCTTGGGCTCGAGGAAAGGCATCGGCTTGATGATCGCCACTGCTCAAGGCACCTTCAATGCCGCCGGGGTCTTTGCCTCGATGCTAATTCTGGCGGTGGTGGCACTGGGCATGGAATATCTGATTACCGGCCTGGAGAACCTGCTCATCAAGTGGCGGCCCGCCCCGTTGACGGAATAGCTATCAGCTGCTCTGCACTGTGCGATACAATCCGACTGTCGAAAGGTGAGCTGTGAAAGTCTGGCCGGGCATCCACCACAAGGGGCTGTTTTCCCCACCTTCCAAGCTGAGCCCTCCCAAGCCCCGTCTGGGCCTTCAGGGTCGGCTATTTTTGCTTCAGGTGGGGGTGGGGCTGCTGTTGGTCTCACTGCTGGCGCTGTTGCAGGTGCATCAACTCCTCACCGACACCGTTCACCAGTACGGCGAACGAGCTCTGACCCTCTCGAGGGCCGTAGCCGCGCTACCACAAGTGGTGGCCGAATTAAAGCGGCCTCAACCCCGCTCACAAGACATCAACCCCATGGTCGAAGGGCTGCGTGAGCGCACCGGAGCCGACTTTATCGTGGTGGCCGATGCCAAAGGCATCCGCTTGAGCCATCCCAGAAGCGAACTCATCGGGAAATCTCTGCTCACCGAGGATAACCAAGAAGCCCGCGACGAAACCCCCAAGGTGCTCTTGGGCCAGGAGGTGGTAAGCGTTTCGCAGGGCCACCTGGGACGCTCGGTGCGGGGCAAGGTTCCGGTGCTGGACGAACAGGGCCAGGTAATTGGGCTGGTCTCGAGCGGCTATCTGCTGCCTCGGGTAGAAACCGTGGCCCTACAAGTCAGCCGCGATAGCCTGCCCTGGTTTGGCCTGGCCCTGCTACTGGCCCTGCTCAGCAGCATGCTCATCAGCCGCCACATCAAGCGTGAAATTCTGGGCCTCGAGCCCGAGGAAATCGCTGCCCTGATGCTGCAACACCAAGCAGTTTTGGAGACCATGCACGAAGGGGTGTTGGTAATTGGCGGGGACAACCGCCTGCAAAGTGCCAATCCCAGGGCTTACGAACTGCTCTCCTGGAACGAGGTCTCGCCCATCTCGCTGGCAGACTTGTGGCCGGAGTTAGCCAACAGTGGTTTTCTGAGCGGTGGCAGCGCGGTGCGCAACGCATCCCTCAGTTCGGGCGGCAAGCCGCTGCTGGTGGATGTGTTCCAGGCCACCGACGGGCGACGGGTAGTGATTTTCCGTGACCGTGAGGAGATTACTCGCCTGGCCGAAGAACTCACCCAGACCCGCCAGTATGCCGAGTTGCTCCGGGCCCAGACCCACGAGTTCATGAACCGCCTGCACACCATCGGAGGCCTGATTCAACTGGGTCAGCCCCAAGAAGCCCTACACCTGATCCAGCGGGAGCACCGCCAGAATGCCGCCTTGCAGAATCTGATTGCCGACATCGGCGTGCCCAAGGTAGCCGCACTGGTAATTGGCAAAAGTGCTAGGGCCAGCGAGTTGGGCATCACCTTCGGACTCGAGCCGGGCTCTTCCTTGAGTTCGCGCTGGGCCGGGCTGGCCGAGGAGGTGCTGGTAGTGACGCTGGGCAATCTGCTGGAAAATGCCTTTGAAGCAGTAGCCCAGGCCAAACCCAAAAGCGTCAGCCTCATGATGGGCGAAGACCCTGAAGGATTACAGCTCGAAGTCAGCGATAGCGGCCCTGGGGTTGTGCCCGCCTTGAGCGAACGTATTTTCGAGGCCGGGGTTTCCAGCCGGGGTGCGCGGCGGGGGCTGGGCCTCAGCCTGGTGCGCGAGCGGGTGGGCGCAGTGGGCGGAACCCTGACCCATTTTCGCCGGGACGGCAGAACCGTCTTTCAGGTCAGCTTGCCCCTCGAGGCTATACAGCCGGAGGCGGGCGGGTGAACCCTGCCCAGGCCGACCCACCGGTTCGGGTGGTGATGGTCGAGGACGACCCTTGGGTGGGGCGGGTCAACCGTGCCCTGGTCGAGGCCGAGACCGGCTTTACAGTAGTGGCGCAGGCCGAGACGGTGCGCCAGGGGCGCGAACTGGTACAAGCCCTCGAGCCTGACCTACTGCTGATGGATGTGTACCTGCCCGATGGCAGCGGCCTCGAGCTGGTGCAGGAACTGCGGGGCATGGGGCTGGGCTTCGAGGTCATCCTGATTACCGCTGCCAGCGACCTGGCCTCGGTGCAGCGGGCCTTGCACGGCGGAGCACTGGACTACCTGATCAAGCCTTTTCAGCAACCCCGGTTGCGGGAAGCTCTGGGCCGTTACCGCCTGCGTACCTCGGTAGTCGAGCCCAACTTCACCCAGAGCCGCTTAGACCGTTTGCTGGGCCATCAGGGCGAAGAGCGCTTGCCCAAAGGGCTCGACCCACTTACCCTCGAGCAAATCCGCAGTGCCCTGATGGCCTCCGAGCAGCCCCTCAGCGCGGAGGAGGTGGGCAGCCGGGTGGGCCTTAGCCGGGTTTCGGCCTGGCGCTACTTGGAATATCTCAGCGAAAGCGGGAGCCTGCAAGCAGAGATGGTCTATGGCAGCGTGGGCCGTCCTACCAAGCGGTACAAGCCTAGATAGAGGGCTTTGCACCAGTTGTTTTTGTATGGGCAAGGCTCAGTTTAGCCAGTCCTCGAGCCTCAATTCGGGGACTCGAGAGAACTCTTTGGTGTTGTGGGTGACGAGGGTGTAGCCATCGCGCAGCTTCATTTCACGTCTTCATCTAGATTGATTTCCCGAAGAGGCAGCAGGTCGTCATCATACACGCATTGTAGGGGCATAAGCCTCGTAGTCATAAGTTGAAATACTTCGCCGCCGGGCTTCATACCACACCTCCATACACCTCAGCTAAATCCAATAAACCGTTCAAGCAAGGTAAAGGCACTGTACCGGTATCGGTTACGTCTTGGTGCTGCCAGTTCCCGTCCCCACCACGGAAATAGTGGCGGATAGTTTTGCTGTTGGGGTCAACAATTAAATAGGTTTGCAAACTGGGTATGTGGCGGTAAGTCGAGGCTTTTTCGCGCAAATCGGTGTTTTTGGTGCTCTCCAAAAGCACTTCGACCAAGATACAGGGGTCGGTCTCGTAGTATTCGTCGTCGGGTTCCGGCGCACAAACCACCATCAGGTCAGGATAGAAAAAATCGTCTTCTATGCGGAGCTCCATGTCGGTCTGAAAAACCCGGCAAGATAGGCCCGTTGCCAAGCTTCGCAAAGCAGTGAACATGTTACCTGCCAGCAAATTGTGAGTGCGGCTAGCCCCTGCCATCGCGTAGGCAATGCCGTCCACGAACTCGTGCCGCACCGAAGCAGTTTTTTCCAGCTCGAGGTATTTTTCCGGCAAAACGGGGTCGGGAATCAGTTTAAACATGGAGTTAGTTTAGCAGCTACAAGTTGAAATACTTCGCCGCCGGGTGATGCGCCACAATAGCACTCGTGGACTGCTCCGGGTGAAGTTGGTACTCCTCGCTCAGCTCCACGCCAATCTCGCCCCAGGCCAGCAGCTCTTGCAGATATTTCTGGTCTTCCAGGCGCGGGCAGGCCGGGTAGCCGAAGCTGTAGCGGCTGCCCTGATAGCCCTGCTGGAAGAGCTTTTGCAGGTCGGTGGCATCGTCCTGAGCGATGCCGAGCTGTTGGCGCACCCGCTTGTGCCAGTATTCGGCCAGCCCCTCGGTCATCTCCACCGAGAAGCCGTGCCAGTAGAGGTATTGCTGGTACTCGTCGCCGGAGAACATCCGCGCGGCGACCTCCGAGGCCATGCGGCCCATGGTTACGACTTGCGCCCCCAGCACGTCTCTGGCCCCGTTTTCCCAGGCCGGTGCGGGGATAAAGATCCGCTCATCGCCGACAGACTCAGCGTGGCGTGGGCGGAAGAAGTCGGAGATGCAGAGGTGGCGGTTTCCGGTCTGGCGCGGGAAGGCGAAGCGGAAGCACTCGAGCCCCGTCTGCGGGTCGAACACGATGAGGTCATTCTTGTCGGAGGCCACCGGCCAGTAGCCGTAGACCACGCTCGGCTGTAGCGAGCCGTCGGTTAGGGCGCGAATCAGCAGGTCTTCAAAAATCGGCTCAGCCAGGCGCTCGAGGTAGGCCTCGTACTCCGCAGGCGGCATCTCGCCCCGGCGGAAGCCCCACTGCCCCCGGAACAGGGCGTTTTTGTTGACGTAGCGAGAGATTACGCCCAGCTCGAGTTCCCCCCCCTCCACCACCCGCCTACCCCAGAAGGGCGGCTGCGGGATGCGCGGCGCGGGCGGAAGGTTGGAGGGAACATAAACCCTGCCTGCAGCGAGCTTTTCCTGCAAGATTTGGTAGGCGGTCTTGACCTGGAGGCCCGATTTCTCCCTCGAGGTCAGCTTAGGCGCGGCGTGGCCGCAGAGTTCGTCCATCAGTTGCAGGCCGTCGAAGGCATCCGAGGCATAAAAAACGGGGGCTTCGGCCTGGGTGCGCTTCCCAGCTTGATAAGTAGATCGGAGGTCGTGCTCGACATAGTGTCGGTTGAGCGCGGCCCCGCCCAAAATCACCGGGGTTTTGTAGTCTCGAGCGGCCATGTACTCGAGGTTTTCCTTCATTACCACCGTACTCTTGACGAGCAGGCCGCTCATCCCGATGGCGTTGGGCTTATGTTCTTCCGCCGCCGACAGGATTTCCTCGATGGCCTTCTTGATGCCTAAGTTCACCACCCGGTAGCCGTTGTTGGAGAGGATGATGTCTACCAGGTTCTTGCCGATATCGTGGACATCCCCCTTGACGGTGGCAATCACCATCGTGCCCTTCTGCACGCCCTCGAGGCGATCCATCTTGGGCTCCAGGTAGCGCACCGCCGTCTTCATGGTCTCGGCGGCTTGCAGCACGAAAGGGAGCTGCATTTTACCCGAACCAAACAGCTCGCCCACGGTCTTCATACCCTCGAGCAAAATCTTGTTGATGACCTCGACCGGGCTGTAGCCATGCTCGAGTGCGACTTCTAAGTCCGCTTCCAAACCCACTTTCCGGCCCTCGATAATCCGCTTCTGCAAGCGTTCTTCAGTGGTCAGACCCGCCAAAGGATCCGCCGCCGAGGACTTCTCAGTCTTGTTTTTGGCGAAGTAGTCCACCAAGGCGAACAGCGGGTCGTAGCTAACCGAGCCGTCGTCGGCAAAGGCGCGGCGATCATAAATCAAGTCCAGGGCTATTTTGTAAGCGGCTTCGGGAATCTGGTTGATGGGCAGAATCTTGCCCGCGTTGAGAATCGCGGCGGTGAGCCCAGCTTTGACGCACTCGTCGAGGAAAACCGAGTTGAGCACCACCCGCGCAGGCTGCGAAAGCCCGAACGACACGTTGGAAACCCCCAGGATAAAGCCGACCTCGGGCAAGCGCTCCTTGACCCGGCGGATACCTTCAATCGTCCACAGCCCGAGTTTGCGGGTGTCCTCATCGCCCTGAGTGATAGGGAAAGTCAGCAGGTCGAAGAGCAGGCTCTCCCCGGCGATGCCGTGAACCTTGGTCAGGCGTTCGTACATCCGCAGTGCGATTTCCACCTTGCGCTCGGGGCTTTTCGCCATCCCCGCCTCTTTGTCCTCGTCAATGGTCAGGGCCACCACTGCCGCGCCGTGTCTGCGGGCCAGGGAAGCCACTTTGTCGAACTTGGGCAGGCCGTCCTCGAGGTTCACGCTATTCAAAATGGCCCGCCCGCCGAGGTGCTCCAGCGCGGCTTCCATCACGTCTACTTGGGTGGAATCCACCATCAGTGGCAGTTGCACGCCGGTGGCGAGGCGGCGCACCGTCTCGGTCATGTCGGCTACCTCGTCGCGGCCCGTCCAGGCCGTCGAAACATCCAGAACATGGCAGCCTTCAGCGACTTGCTCCTGGGCCAGCTCGAGCATCCCCGCGTAGTCACCAGCGAACAGCAGATCGCGGAATTTCTTGCTGCCCGTGGCGTTGGTGCGCTCCCCGACGATGAGGATGCCGGTATCTTGTTTGAGCGCAACACTCCCGTAGAGGCTGGCGATCAGCCCAGAAAAGGGTGCTCCCTGCCGGACATTCTGGGCCTGGCCCCGGAAAGCCTCGACCAGTTGCCGAATGTGCTCCGGCCCCGTCCCGCAGCAACCACCCACCACGTTCAGGCCGTACTCGCGCACGAATTTCTCCTGCCAGCGCACCAGTTCCGCCGGGGTCAGGTCGTAAACCTCGTGCCCGCCCTCGTTGCGTGGCAGCCCGGCGTTGGGCATACAGGCCACCCAGCGTGTGGAGTTCTGGGCGAAAAAGCGAATGTGCGAGTCCATCAGGTCGGGGCCAGTGGCACAGTTGAGGCCCACCACGTCCACGGGAAGGGACTCCAAGGCGGTGAGTGCGGCGCTGTCATCGGTTCCAACCAGCATCGTCCCGGTAGCCTCAATCGTCACCTGCACTTGCAGAGGAACCTCACGCGCTGCGTCCTGCATGGCCTGCCTCGAGGCCAGCACCGCACAGCGCACGTGCAAGATGTCCTGGTTGGTCTCGAGGAGCAGCAAGTCAACCCCACCGCGAATCAAGCCCCTGGCGGCAGTGCGGTACGACTCGAATAAGGTGTTCCAGTCAATCTGCCCCAAGCTGATGAGTTTTGTCCCCGGCCCTAAAGAACCCGCTACGAAACGAGGTTTGTCAGATGTGGAAAACTCCTCGGCCACGGCTCGAGCAATCCGCGCCGACTGATACGCCAAATCTTCGGCTTCGTCCTGCAAGCCATACTCAACCAGAACGTGGGGGAAGCAGCCGAAGCTATTGGTTTCAACGGCATCGGCTCCGGCCTCAAAATAGCTGCGGTGGATGCTGGCGATCACGTCCGGGCGGGTGCGGTTAAGGATTTCCGGGCAGCCCGCGTACTGCGGCCCACCGTAGTCATCATCACTCAGGTTATATTTGAAAATCTGCGTCCCCATCGCCCCATCGAAAACCAATACTCGCTCGGAAAGGGCTTGGAGGTAAGGGAACGCTGCCGCCCGCTCCTGTTGGCGGTAGCCTTGGGAGGAAAGGGGCTCGAGCCCCTGCTCGGCAAAGAAATCCCGGTATACCAAACTGCTCACGCTTTGTATTTTGACACATTCCTGACGGGTAAATGAGGTTTGCGGTGGGGTAAAAGAAAACCCCTCCGGCGCTGTCGCGCCACCTCCCCTGAGGTTTGCGGGAAATAGCGTCCAGGACAGGCGCAGATAATCGTGTTCCTAAGGGGAGGCAAAGCAGGTGTTGGCTCGAGCATTTGGCGCTTGATGCGCGAGGGATGCAAAGCTTTGCGCCCCTACAGGAGTTTGTTTTGCGTTTTTAGCTTTGGGCGTTCAGCGTTCGACGGTATTCTATGGTCATGTCCAGCCTGACCGAAGGCATCCTTCTCACCGACGAATATCAGCTCACCATGGCCCAAGTCTATTTCCGCCTTGGCCTACACGAACGCCCCGCCTTGTTCGAATTCTTTTACCGCAAGAACCCGGATTATGGACAACATCAAGCCGGGTACTGCGTGTTCGCAGGGTTAGACCCTTTGCTGGACTGGATGGAGGGGGCACGGTTCGGCGAGGGAGAACTCGAGGTGTTGCGCAGCCAAAAAACCCGCACCGGCAAGCCCCTTTTCGCCGCCGATTTCCTCGAGTGGTTGGGCAAAAATGGTTCGTTCGATGGCCTCACCCTCAAGGCCATACCCGAGGGCCGCGTAGTCCACCCGCAAGTTCCGCTGGTCGCCGTGGAGGGGCCACTGGCCCAAGCCCAACTGCTCGAGACCGCCCTGCTCAATAAGCTCAACTTCGAGACCCTGATTGCCACCAAAGCCAGCCGCATCCGCGATGTGGCCGACCACGCCACCATCCTCGACATGGGGCTGCGCCGGGCCGCCAGCGGGGCCGGGAACGCCGCCACCCGCGCGGCCTTGATTGGCGGGGCCGACGTGAGTTCCAACGTGGGCATCTCCTACGAGTTGGGCTTGCAGGCCGCCGGAACCCATGCGCACAGCCTGGTACAGGCTTTTATCGCGCTGGGGATGAGCGAACTCGAGGCTTTTAGAGCCTTCGCCGACATCTACTCCGACAACACCACCTTGCTCGTGGACACCGTTGACGTGCTCGAGTCGGGCGTGCCCAACGCCATTGCGGTGTTCGAGGAACTCAGGCGCAAGGGACATCAGCCCATCGGCATCCGCATAGACTCCGGCGACTTGGCCTATCTCTCCATTCGCGCCGCCCAACTGCTGGACGCGGCGGGTTTCAAGGATGTGTCCATCGTGCTTTCGTCCGAGCTGGACGAACTGGTCATCTGGCAGGTGCAAACCCAGATTCAGCAGGAAGCCCGGCGCTACGGGATAGATGCGGATGCCCTCATCCGGCGGTTGATTTTCGGCGTGGGGACACGGCTGGTGACGAGCTGGGGCCAGCCCGCGCTGGGTGGGGTATACAAGGTGGTAGCGATGCAGGACGGGGGGGAGTGGAAGCCCGCCATCAAGGTCTCGGAGACCGTGGAGAAGGTGCTCAACCCCGGTCACAAGACGGCCTGGCGGCTGTACGACGAGCGGGGTTCGGCCACTGCCGACCTCATCACCCTTTCCGATGAGAATCCTGCCTCGGAGCCGGTCTTGACCCTGCGCCACCCTTTCGATGGGGCCAAGTCGCGGCGGGTGCAGACCGATAAATATCGGCTCGAGACCGAAGGTGCGAACCTACTTGAAACCTCAGAGACTGATGGAGCACGTAAGAAAGGCACATTTACGCTCGAGCCCCTGCAAAGCGAGGTCTGGAACGGCCACCGGCGGGTGAATGGGGAAACCCTGGAAGTCTGGCGCAAGCGCCGCCAAGCCGACGTAGAAACCCTCGACCCCGGCGTACGTCGCTTGATTAACCCGCACACCTATCATGTCTCGCTCTCGCAAAAGCTGTGGAACCTCAAAAACCAGATGATTGACCGCCTGACCGGAGGACACTGATTCGCCCATGAACCCGCGCATACGAACTGCACAGCCTTCCGATGCCCGCACCATGGCGGAGCTTTTGGCAAACGTTGACGACTACCCCAAGTGGAAAGAACAGGGTGTGGACGCGCTCGAGAAGGTGGTTCGGGCCAGCCTCGAGCGCAATCACCCCGAGCGCCTGGTCTTGGTCGCCGAACTAGACGCTCGAACCGTGGGCTATACAGCGGTTTACTGGCTAAACTACCTGTTCAGCCCGCCCGAAGGCTACGTGAGCGAGCTGTTCGTGCGTTCGGATGCCAGCGGACGTGGGATAGGAACCGCGCTCCTCCAAGAGATCGAGGGGTAGGCTAAGAATCGGGGGTGTCAGCGGCTGACGCTGCTCAACATAACAGACCGGGAGTCGTATAAACATGGATTCTACGCCTCTAAGGGCTGGAGCGAGCAGAGGAGCGCCATGAGATTTATCAAGCATCTTGTTGATTGAGCAAGGTCAGAACGCCCCGGCGCAGGGTCTCGAGGTAAGCCTGGGGCTGCGCGAGGCTTTCCAGCCTGGCCTCGAGTTCCTGTAGCGAGCTGAGGGCTTCTAGCGGCACGAACTCCTCTTTGTCCCATTCGCGGCTGCGGATCAAGTCCCGGTAGGTTTCCCAGGTGTCCACGTCGGTAAACCAATCCCCCGGCCCCCATTCCACCAGTTGGACTCTCTCAGCGTAGCGCCGGAGCAGGTCTTTGGCACCCTGATCCCCCTCGAGGGCTTTTACTGCCGAAAATAGGGCTGGCCCCAGACAAACCGGTGGCTTCTGCACCCCGTTTTCGGCTGCCGAAACAGCCCAGGCGCTCGAGGTCTGGTAGGTCTTGCGCAGCAGATAGAGCTTGCCCGCGTTTAGAGCGGGTTGATCCGCCAACAGTACCAGCAGCCCCTCTGATCTGGAAAACTGACCCACCCCGCGCTTGAGTGAAGTGCTCAGCCCCGCTGCATAGTCGGGGTTGGTCACCAGGTGTACCCGCGGGGCGTTCACTGGGCGCAGCCAGGTTTTGACCGCGTAGCGGGCGGCTCCCCCTTCGCGGCCCACCACCACCACCACCCGGCCATTTACCGTCTGCAAGGCAAACTTGAGCACCTTGGTGAGCAAGGTGTAGCCCGGCCCGGCGGGCAGCAGAAACTTGGGTAGGCCAAAACGGCTAGCCCGACCTGCCGAGAGAATTACTGCGTCCATTCGATTCTCACCCGTCCATCATATAGGCTCCAGGCGTTACTCCTACCAGCAAGTGTAGAGCAGCCCCAGATTGACAGTAGCCCTCTCAGCATAGTTTGATAATCGGTGTTACAAGCCTGACAGGAGGAGTGGGAACATGATTCCAGGAGCCTTCGATTATCACCGTCCTTCTTCGGTGGAGGAAGCCGTTGCACTGATGGGCCAATATGGCCTCGAGGCACGCATCCTCGCCGGAGGACAAAGCCTGATCCCGGCCATGCGCTACCGCCTGGCCCAACCGGCCGTGCTGGTAGACATAAACAAGTTACCAAACCTGGCCTACTTGTCGGAGGAAAACGGGATGCTGCGGGTCGGGGCATTGGTGCGCGACACCGACGTGGAGTTTCACCAAGACATCCAGTCGCGTTACCACCTCATTGCCGATGTCTCGCAGGTAGTGGCCGACCCCATCGTGCGCTACCGGGGCACGGTGGTGGGAAGCCTGTGCCACAACGACCCCTCGGGCGACTGGGCCGCCACCGCGATTGCCGCCAGGGCGCAGATGGTCATTCGGGGGCAGGGCGGCGAGCGCACCGAGGCCATTGACGATTTCATCGTGGACAGCTTCACGACCTCGATTCAGGAGGGCGAAATGGCGGTGGAGGCCCGCTTTCCTGTACCTAACACCCGTACCTCTGGGGCTTACGAGAAAATCGAGCGCAAGGTGGGCGACTACGCCACGGCAGCCGCCGCAGTGCAGCTCGAGCTGGCCCAAGACGGAACCATCAAGGAAATTGGCATCGGCGTGACCGCAGTAGCCCTCAAGGCCCTGCGCGTGGCCGAGGGCGAGAAGCTGCTGCGCGGGCAGAAACCCACCCGCGACCTGATTCGCGCCGCCGCCGAGGAAGCCGCCAAAATCGCCGACCCCAACCCTGATGCGCGTGGTTCCAAAGAGTACAAAAAGGATATGGCCAGGGTGCTGGTCGGACGCGGTTTGGTCAAGGCTTTGGGCCGTTTGGGAGTAAAGATTTGAGAGATGTCACCGGTCACAAGTCGCAGGTTGCATGACCAAAGCCCACTTTTGGCCTGAGACCTGCGACTCGAGACTTAAGACCAGAATGGAAGGAGCTTATGCAAATCACCCTCAACATCAACGGTCAGGATAAGAAGATGGACGTGGAACCGCGTACCCTGCTGGCTCACGCTATCCGCGACGCGGGCCTCACCGGAACCCACATCGGCTGCGACAGTTCGTCGTGCGGAGTCTGCACGGTGCTTCTGGACGGCAACATCCCAGTGAAAAGCTGCACCATGTTCGCGGTGAGCGCCGAGGGCCATCCCATCACCACCGTCGAAGGCTTAGCGGGCAGCAACCTGCACCCAATTCAGCAAGCTTTTCACGACCAGCACGGCCTCCAGTGCGGCTACTGCACGCCTGGCATGATGCTCTCCTCGGTGGCGCTCCTGGAGCGCAACCCCAACCCCAGCGAGGACGAAATCCGCTTCGCGCTATCGGGCAACCTCTGCCGCTGCACCGGCTACCAGAACATCGTCAAGGCTGTACAGCAGGCAGCGCAGGCTATGAATCAACCAGCAGGCGCGGCAGCGGATGACTAGAGATTTGTCGAAGGTCGAAGGACTAAGGTCTAAGGTCAAAAGAATCTACTGGCGTTCAACTTTCGATCTTTGACCTTCGACGTGACTGAAAGGAGCATATATGGCTATTGAATCTCCCAACCTCGAGCCCAAGGGCATCCAAGGACTCGGCAAGGCTATCAAACGCAAGGAAGACTCGCGTTTTATCGTAGGCAAGGGCAATTACCTCGACGACATCAACCTGCCCGGCATGATGCACATGGCCCTGGTGCATAGCCCCTACGCCCACGCCAAAATCAACGGCATTGACAGCTCCGAGGCCCTGAAGGTTCCCGGCGTGAAGGCCGTGATTACTTCCAAGGAACTGGCGGGCGCGGGTTTGGCCTGGGTTCCGACCCTGGCGGGCGACAAGCAGATGGTGCTGGCCGATGGCAAGGTGCTCTACCAGTGGCAGGAAGTCGCTGCGGTGTTCGCCGACACCCGCCAGGCTGCGGCGGACGGTGCGGCGGCGGTGCAGGTGGATTACGAACCGCTGCAAGCCGTCGTAGACCCCTACAAGGCCACCGATGCCGATGCCCCGGTGCTGCGCGAGGACATCAAAGACAAGATGGAAGGAGCCCACGGGCCGCGCCGTCACAACAACCACATCTGGACCTGGGACGTAGGCTCCAAAGACGAGACCGACCAGGCCCTGGCAAGCTCGGAAATCCGGGTCAAGCAACACATGGTTTACCCGCGTAGCCATCCGGCCCCCCTCGAGCCCTGCGGCTGCATCGGCGACATGAGCAAGGCCACCGGTCGCCTCACGGTCTACATGACCAGCCAGGCTCCGCACGCCATCCGCACCGTGCTCTCGCTGGTCACGGGCATCCCCGAGAACAACATCCGGGTGATTTCACCCGACATCGGCGGTGGGTTTGGCAACAAGGTTCCGGTGTACCCCGGCTATGTCTGCGCCATCGTGGGCAGCATCGTACTGGGTGTGCCAGTCAAGTGGGTCGAGACCCGCACCGAGAACCTCACCACCACCGGCTTCGCTCGAGATTTCCACATGGACATCGAGATTGGCGCGACCAAAGAGGGCAAGGTCACGGCTATGAAGGTCTATACCCTCGCCGACCATGGGGCCTTCGATGCTGCCGCCGACCCCAGCAAATATCCAGCGGGGCTATTCAGCATCTGCACCGGCTCCTACGACTTCCCCAAAGCCTACGCCGAGGTGGACGCGGTTTATACCAACAAGGCTCCGGGCGGGGTAGCCTACCGCTGCTCCTTCCGGGTGACGGAGGCTTCGTATCTCATCGAGCGCAGCATGGACGTGCTGGCCCACGAACTGAAGATGGATCCCGCCGAGCTGCGCATCAAGAACTTCATCCAGCCCGCCCAGTTTCCCTATCCCAGTGCGCTGGGCTGGACCTATGACTCCGGCGACTACGAGAAAACCCTCAAGGTAGCCCTCGACAAGCTGGGCTACGAGGAACTGCGCAAGGAGCAGGCAGAGAAACGGGCCAAGGGCGAGCTGATGGGCATCGGCATCTCCACTTTTACCGAAATCGTAGGGGCGGGGCCATCCAAGGACTTCGACATTTTGGGCCTCAAGATGTTCGATGGAGCCGAGATTCGCGTGCATCCCTCGGGCTCGGCCATCGTGCGGGCCGGAACCCGCCACCAGGGCCAGGGCCACGAAACCACCTGGGCCCAAATCGTATCCGAAGAACTGGGCCTGGACGTGGACAAGATTATCGTCGAGGAGGGCGACACCGACACTGCACCCTACGGCCTGGGAACCTATGCTAGCCGCTCGACCCCGGTAGCGGGCGGAGCCATGGCTCTGGGAGCCCGCCGCATCCGCGAAAAGGCCAAGAAAATCGCCGCACACCTGCTCGAGGTCGGCGAGGCCGATGTGGAGTGGGCCGACAAGAAGTTCAGCGTCAAGGGTGTGCCGGGCAAGAGCGTGACCATGAGCCAGGTGGCCTTTGCGGCCTATACCAACCTGCCGCAGGGGATGGAGCCGGGCCTCGAGACCACCTACTACTACGACCCGCCCAACCTGACCTTTCCTAATGGGGCGTATGTCTGCGTGGTGGACGTTGATAAAGGCACCGGCGAGGTCAAGGTGCGGCGCTTCGTGGCGATTGACGACTGCGGTACCATCATCAACCCCATGATCGTCGAGGGCCAGGTGCATGGCGGCCTGACCGAGGGCTTCGCCATGGCCTTCATGCAGGAAATCGCCTTCGATGCGGAGGGCAACAACCTCTCGAGCAACTTCACCGACTACCTGCTCCCCACTTCGCTCGAGACCCCCAAGTGGGAAACCGGCCACACCGTCACCCCTAGCCCCCACCACCCCATCGGGGCCAAGGGCGTGGGCGAGTCACCCACCGTAGGCTCCCCAGCCGCCTTCGTAAATGCCGTGGTAGACGCGCTGGCCCACCTGGGCGTGCGCCACCTTGATATGCCCGTGACCCGTGAAAAAGTCTGGAAGGTGCTGCGCGGGGCCGGGATAGATGCGTTTTAGGACGTTTACCGTTATCCACAAAGACTTTGTCGCAAGTCTCAGGTCTCATGTCCCATGTCAAAATCGTGTCTTTGGCCTGGGATCCGCGACCTATGACCTGCGACATTTCTCGCGGTAAACGGTAAACTTATCCAGGCCCGAGCAATCGAACACCCCATTCAGGAGCATCCATGAAACTCAACTACACCGGACAAGAAAAAGTCACCGCCGACCCGCAGAAGGTCTGGAGTTTCATCCTCGACCCCAACAAGGTAGCCTCGTGCCTCCCCGACACCCAAGATATTGTCATCAAAGATGACCGAAACTTCGATGCGGTGGTGGGGGTAGCCGTGGGGCCGGTGCGCGGCAAGTTCAAGTTCGCCATCCAGCTCGTCCCCGACCAGGCCAACAACAAAATGGCGGTCAAGCTGCGCGGCGGCGGTCTGGGCACCGCCATAGACCTCACCGCTAGCGCCAATATCAACGGCCAACCCGACCAAACCACCCTGCTTGACTGGCAAGGCGAGGCCAACGTCAGTGGCCCCGCCGCCACAGTAGGTGGGCGGGTGCTCGATGCCCAAGCCCAGAAACTGATCTCCTCAGTGTTCGAGAACATGGGCAAGAAAATCAGCGAAGGAGCGTAAAAAGGGTCACAAGTCTCGAGTCCCAAGTCTCAGGTCAACGCCTTGTTTTTGCCTTGCGACCTGCGACTCGAGACCTGTGGCAGCTCTTTTGTGACCGGCAAATGATTCCTCGAGCCCACTGACCTTTACCCTAGGAGATAAATGGATATCTACAGCAAGATTGCTGAGCTAAAACGCAAGGGCGAATCCTTCGCGGTGGCTACGGTGGTGATGCGGCAGGCTCCGGTTTCCTCGCACCTGGGCGATAAGGCTCTGGTCTTTGAGGACGGGCGCTTCGAGGGCTACGTGGGCGGGGCCTGCTCCCGCGAAATCGTGCGCAAACAGGCCCTCGAGGCTATTCAGACCGGCAAATCCCGTCTGGTCAAAATCACCCCGCAGGTCGCGGCACTCGAGGTGCTCTCGCGCTCGGACGAGGTGGTCATCCCCATGACCTGTGCCAGCGAGGGGGCCGTGGACGTGTACATCGAGCCGCAACTGAGCCAATCGGCCCTATTGATCGTCGGAGCCTCCAAAATCGCCCTGGCAACCGCCAAACTCGCCGCCGCAATCGGCTATCAGGTCACGTTGGCCTGCGAGGAGGACGAGCTGGCCGGAGCTTCCCTCGAGGAAAGCCTGCAAGCAATTCCCTGGAAAGACTTAGGATCCTGGCTCGAGGGCCGCAACCCCTCCCAGACCCACATTCTGCTAGCCTCGCAGGGCCATTACGACGAAGACCCCCTGGCCCTGATTGCCCAAGCCCAGCCCAGCCCGGCCTACCTCGGCCTGGTTGCCAGCCGCAAGCGCGGGGCCACGGTGCTCGAGACCCTCGAGGTGATGGGGGTGCCGCGCGCTTTCCTATCCAACTTGAAATTCCCCGCTGGGCTCGACCTGGGGGCCAAAACCCCCGAAGACGTGGCGGTCTCGATTCTGGCGGAGATGGTAGCGCTGAAGTACGGCAAAGACGCACAGAGCAAAGGGCCTAGAGCAGAGGGCCAACTGCTCCAGCCCATCGCACTCAATGTCGTGCAGCACACAGCCGTCAGCACTTCGGAACCCGGAACCCGGAACCCGGAACCCGCGTCAGCGACTGACCCGGTGTGCGGCATGAGCGTAGATATCGCCACCGCGCGGCACAGCTACCAGCACCAGGGCACGGTTTACTACTTCTGCTGCCCCCACTGCAAGGCCAAGTTCCAGAAAGACCCGGCGAAGTACCTGAGCCTCAACTCATGAGCAACGAGCGCCATCCGACCCCCAACCCCCTACCTCCGACACCCTTGGAGAGCGTCGAGGGTATTCAGGCCGTGCTGCGTGAACGCAGTTATATCGCCGACCTTCCTATGGCGACGGCCCTGCGGCTGGTGATGGTGCTGCAAAAGCCACTCCTGGTCGAAGGCCCGGCGGGGGTCGGGAAAACCCAGATTGCCAAGACCCTGGCCGAAGTGCTAGACACCAGACTGATTCGCCTTCAGTGTTACGAGGGGCTCGATGCCAGCACCGCGCTCTACGAGTGGAATTATCCCAAGCAGATGCTGCATATCCGACTGACAGAGACGGCCGGAGAAAGCGTGCGGCAGCGCGAGGCCGAGATTTTTAGTGAGCCCTACCTGCTGCGCCGCCCCTTGCTCGAGGCCATCAGCCAGCCGGAGAAAGCCCCGGTACTCCTGATTGACGAAATTGACCGCGCTGACGAAGAGTTCGAGGCCTTTTTGCTCGAGCTTCTGGCCGAGTTCCAGGTCACGATTCCCGAGCTGGGCACGATAAAAGCCGCGCACCGGCCCTATGTCATCCTGACCAGCAACCGCAGCCGCGAGCTTTCCGACGCGCTGCGGCGGCGCTGTTTGTATTTGTGGCAAAACTACCCGAGTTTCGAGAAGGAAATCCAGATAATCCAGGCCCACCTCCCCAGCATCAACGAGCGGCTGGCCCAGAAAATCGCTACCATCATGGCCCATTTGCGCGAGCTGCCGCTCAACAAAGCTCCAGGCGTAGCCGAAAGCCTGGACTGGGCGCAGGCACTGGTTTCGTTGCACCGCGAGGCACTGGACTTAAGAACGCTCGAGGCCACCTTGGGCGTAATCCTCAAAGACCGCGAGGATTTGACCCTGATTGAGACCCATAAAAAGGCTTTGGCTGAGCTGGTCGCGGGATAAAGGGTAGCATGTCCCAGGTCGCAGGTCAAAACCCTTTCCCGCACCGGAACTTGAGTGAAAACCTGATTGCCTTTAGCAACCATCTGCGCCAAGCTCAGCAAAAGTTCAACCTGGGGCCGCAGGAGGTGCAGGACGGGCTGCGGGCACTGGGGGCAGTCAACTTGGGGAGTGTGCAGGAAGTGCGTCTGGCACTCAAGCTGGTAATGTGTGCGAATCTCGAGCAGGAGCGGGTTTTCGACGATTTGTTTTTTCAATTTTTTCTCCCCTTAAGGCGGCGTGGCCCGGCCAAAGCCAGCCCTAAGAAGACGCTTCCCGGTGACGCGGGCCAGGCCGGAGAAAAAGCCCCCTCGCCCTCGAGCCAGAACGACCCCGCAGAGGCAGAACTCGAGGCGGCTGCCAGCGGCATTCCCAAAGTAAGCGAGGGAGAGGCCGAGTCTTGGTCGGCCTCGCTGCTCAAAACCATCTTTAGCCGCACGGCTGGCGCAGACTCCAGCCCCATTGAACTGCCCCAGGAGAACCTCGAGGAGATGCTGCGGGCCGCCAGCAAGCTCATCGAGTGCGTGCGGTTGGGCCGTAATCGGCGCTGGGACATCGCCTCCAAAGGCCCTCGTTTCGACTTTCGCCGTACCATTCGCAAGGGACTGCAGACCGGCGGCGAGTTTATTCATACCGCCTGGCTGGCCCATCCCCGCCGCCAGCCCCGTTTTGTGTTCATCCTCGATGGCAGCCGTTCGATGCAGGGCTACGCCGATAAACTCTTACAGTTTGCTTTTGCCCTGCGTATGCGCAGCGCCAGGGTCGAGGTATTCAGCTTCTCGACAGAGCTAAAGCGCATCACCCGCGAACTCGAGGCCTGCAAAAGCCTCACCCAGCGACCCCAACTGGCCGGACTAGGACAAGCCTGGGGTGGAGGTACGCGCATTGGCGAGAGCTTGTACCACTTTGAACACCGCTACGGCGGCTTGGTGCGCGGAGATACTGTCCTGATGATTGCTAGCGACGGCCTAGACACCGGAGAGCCGGGAGTGCTCGAGTACGCCTTACGCCAACTCCATCTGCAAAGCGCGGCCCTGGTCTGGCTCAACCCACTTTTATCCGTCGAAGGCTACGACCCCAAAGCCAACTGCATGAAAACCGCTCTCCCCTACCTCGACAAGTTTTGCAGCGCCCACACCCCGGAGGAATTCGCACATATAGCCGACGGGATTCGGCTTCGTCGCTGATAGCTCCGAGCTGATAGCCATTAGCCGATAGAAAATATTTCATTCGCCCCCTGGGCCACAGGTATCAATCCCCCCCTCGCCAGGGTTATGGTCTGAAGCAGGGTCGGGGCTGGATGGGGGGATTTCTAAACCCACCCCACCGACTACAGGCTGAATACTATCTACCCGACACTGGTATAAGCCACATCATTATTTGTAGAGCACTAACCAAAAACCATCCGGTGCGGTTAAGCAGGAGCCGGGCCACATGCTCTACGATGCACTAGATTAGGTATTTTTGCGCACCCGACGAAAGCTCGAGTTTTTCATGGGGCCGTCCCCGAATATCAGCCAACCCAGCCGTACTCCATAGGCAGCAGCGATACGGCTGAGCAGGCCAGAAGTGGGCAGCAGGCGGTTTTGCTCGTAGGCCCGCAGGCGTTCCGTGGTGACCAGACGGGGAATATTAATCCACTCACAGGCTTCGTCTATATCCCAGCCCGCCTCTTTGCGAGCGGTCTCGAGCCGCCAGCCCAGCGAGGTTTCTCGGTCTGGGGTAAGGCTTCCTGCTGCTCGGTGTCCCTGGCGGGTGATGGTGTTCTGCCAGGAGAGTCGGCTGGGATGGCTACTGCTGGAAACCATACTTCAGGCTAACTCATTAGGCCATAACAATTTGGCAATTACACCCAGTCCGCTAGACATGGTCGAGCACTGGGTGCTATGGTTAAGCCATCCGAGAGGGACTCGCGTCGGCCTTGGGAACTATAGCCTCGAGGCAGCCAAAGTGTCTGCGTCTTGGATCAGGTGTAAAGCAGTGAAGGAGCAGTATGCAAAAAGGTAAAGTGAAGTGGTTCAATGCGGAAAAGGGCTTTGGTTTTATCGAGCGTGAGGGCGACACTGATGTCTTCGTTCACTATAGCGCCATTCAGTCTCGAGGCTTCCGTTCCCTCAGCGAGGGGGATGTGGTGGAATTTGAGGTAGAAGCAGGCAAAAGCGGCAAGGGTCCCCAGGCGGTCAATGTTAATGTGGTGGAATCCGCTAAGGGTTAGAATCGCCTTCCACAGCAAACTCCTGGTTGCCCAGGAGTTTTTTATTGGACAGCTCACCTCACCCAGCCCTAACCAGAAGTGCATACGATATACCAAGATTAAGCCTCAGTTATCGAGTTCTCGCGTAGACTATAAACAGGTGAGTGTATGTTTATGCATCTTCGGTTTGTCAACTTTGAACCCCTTCGCCCTGCGTCGTGCGCTAGACTGAGACTACAGCCATGAAGACCGCAGCCCGTCTAGATTTCATGCCCGTCACTGCCCAGGCTGCTCCAGCTATCCACGAGCTATACCTCCACAGTCCTACTTATATTGCTTTGATTGGGGGCGATACACCTACCCTCAACGACATCGAGCGCGAACTCGAGACCCTGCGCCAAGATACCCGTCGTCAGGCCCTGCTGCTTTTCCAGGGTGAGGAAGTAATCGGCTTCCTGGACTATAAAGTAGCCTATCCCGACCTGCATTCAGCCACCATCAGCCTGTTGCTCATTGACGAACGTATACAAAACCAGGGGCTGGGCAAGCTGGTCGTGGAGCAGCTCGAGAGCCTCTTGCTAGGCCGCATGGAGCGTTTGTATGCGGTGGTATACGGCAACAACGAAAAAGCTCGACAGTTCTGGATGCGCCGGGGTTATATCCACACCCGCGACGGTGGCCCTTCGCTGAGCTGGTATATGAAAGCTCTAACCTAGAGCAGTGCGCCCCAGCTATACCGCCGATTGGTACGGGAGCTACCCCGATTACGCAGGTAACGTCGCCGGTAGGATGGAATAAGGGCGGGGGCGAGAAGATTACGCCTCTATCATGTTCATAGGTTGGCTTCTGCACGAAAGATAGGGGAGTACCATTTCCAGTGCAACCCCCAAAGATACAAATGAGCTCGAGAAGCTATACGAGGCAGAACAACAGTACGACACGCTCGATGCAATTGACCAGAAAGCTAGGGATGCAGACACACAGGTGCGAAGTCGGATTTTAGGGAACAGCGCATTTCGGATGAAGTACGGTGCCCAAACCCAGGATGATGCCCTCAAATTGCTAGACTATTACAAGAACCTACCCCCAATAGAGCGGCTTTTTGATGTTGAGGCCTTAGGAGCAAGCATCGAGCAAGGAGGGCTGACGGCTGGAGATCTACATCACCTTGCCAACGAGGTGCGTCAAAGTAAGTACAACAAGGTGGGGCCGAACAGCGACATGTTGGGAATCACGGCCCAGATCCTGCCTATGATGCCAAAAATGGAGTCAACCCTGGTACCCTGATCAACTCGATAGTTTCGGGGTTGCAGAAGATCGGCGTGTATATAGCTACTGCAAAGCCAACCAAAGGGCCGTACTCTGGGAATGGAGGTAAGCTTGGAGGCTTGCCCACTGCAACGTTGAATCCAGGAAAGCCTGGCGCCTGGTGGGGACGCTGGGCGTTGTAGTGCTGACGAAAGCTCTCCAGTACCGCGTTTAGCTCCTTTAGACTTCCGATATCCTCGTATTGCAAGCATTCTTCTTTGAGGCTGCCGAGGCGAGTCGCTTGCGCGATTCCGGCACAGCCGTAACCTCGTGGAACCGCTCCACCGGGCCCATACCTTCGGGTTTGCCTACGGGTGATAACGGCTGACCGCACCAGCCCCAACGGGGCGGGCTTGGCCCGTGCGAGCCGGGGGCTTGCGGCCCTTGACTCCGGGTGGGTGGGGAACCCGATGGGAGAGCGAAATTGGCACATCAGAAAATGCTTTCCTGGACACCGTATTGAGCGTTTGGCCTATGGCCTTCAACGCAATTTAGCTCTCTGCTCTCTGCCTCCAAGACTAGGTTTCTTGGGCCTGCTGGGTTCCCAGGTAGCGAAAACGGGGCATGGTTTGCCCAGCTACTTCCACATCTTCCAGAAACATCGCCAGTGGGCGCACCCATAAGGTTTCAGGCTCTTGACCATAGCGGGTCTCGTATACCACAAACCACTCCTCGGTTTCGGAGTGCCGGGCCAAGCCGTGAACCCAGTAGTGTTTGCCCTTGTAGTGTTCGTATAAACCCTGTTGCAGTTGCACACGACACCTCGATTGGAATAACTCTTCATATACTGCCACAAGCCCCTTCAGGCTTCTACCCGACAGGCGTTACATGAAGCCTCTAGGGCTCGAGCTTTTCACCAAGATGGCCCGTGGTCGGATTGCATTTTATTGCATTTAATAAGGGCCGTGGGAATGTGCTGGTGTGGTTCAGGCTTATTCTGGCTCGTCCCAGCGCATCGATCGAATAGAGGTGCATTTACCCCCCTCGAGCACCAGTTCGGTAGCACAAAACATGCCCCGGCCTGAGGCCGCCTTGAAGTAGGTCGGGCGTTGGGTCAGGAAGCGGCCCATAAAGCTTTCGATATCCCCACCAATAATCGAATGGATGGGGCCGGTCATGCCCACGTCACACTGGATAGCGGTTCCCTGCCGCAAAAAGCCCGCGTCGGCGGTTTGGATATGGGTATGTGTGCCTAATAGCGCCGAGATTCGCCCGTCGAAGTAGTGGCCCAGGGCGTATTTTTCACTGGTGGCCTCGCCGTGCACCTCGAGCAGGGCATAATCGAACTCTTCTTCGGCCAGTAGCGCGTCTACCATGCGGAAGGGGTCGTATAGGTTTTCAGCCATGTACACCTGGCCCATCACCTGTATTACCAGCAAACGCTCTCCGCCTGCCTCCAGCGTCCAGTGGCCCTTGCCGGGGGTTCCCGGCGGGTAGTTGAGGGCACGGATAACCGGCTCGGTCTCGAGCAGTTCCAGCACCTCTTTGTGATCCCAGGCGTGGTTACCCAGGGTAATGAGGTCGGCCCCAGCCTCACGTAGCTTCTTGTAGGCCGCTCTGGAGAGACCTTTGCCGGCATGGGAGTTTTCCCCGTTGACTACGACCAAGTCGTAGTGGGGACGCAAGTCGGGCAGGTGCATTGCTGCTGCCCGCAAGCCAGACTCCCCAAAGACATCGCCCACAAAAAGTACCCGCATATTCCTTAGCTTATCGCCTCAGACCAGGCTACCAGGGTAAATATACCGCACCTCCGCGCGCAGGGCCTCCCAGCCATCCACCGGCAGGCGGCAGGCTCCGCGTCGGCAGAGGTAGGCCAGCCCTGGCTTACGGTTGCTCAATACCGGCAAAGCCCCCTGTGGCCCGGTAGCAAGGGTGGTAAGGGGCAGAAATTGCCGACGCACTTCCGAAGCCAAATCCCCCTCGAGCAGGGCCAGCTCGCTACCCTCAGAACCCACTTGGTGGGCCAGCAGCAAGGCTGGGAAGGCCAGAGCATTACGCCCCAGGCTTTGCGCATAGGCTTCCACCGCCGATAGCGCGACCTGATGCCAGTCTGGGCGCTCGTAGAGGGCCGCCAGCCGAAATAGCAACTCGGCTGCCGCTGCATTGCCCGAGGGATAAGGGCCATCGTAGGCATCTTTGGCCTTGACCGGCAACCCCGAATCGAGGGCATCCTGCAAACTCTCTTGGTGAAAGTGCTGCAAAATACCTTCCACCAGTCCTCGAGCAGCCTCGAGCCACTCCAGCTCGCCGGTAGCCTGGTAGAGTTCCACCAGCCCCAGACCATAGTTGGCCTGGTCACTCAGGTAGGCTTGCGGTTTGAGCTGTCCGCGCCCAGTGGAACCCCGCACAGCCCGCCAGGAATGCCGCAACAAACCCTCCTTGAGCATAGTGTCCAGCACGAAATGGGCGTTGCGGCGGGCGGCCTCGAGGTAGCGGGGTAGGCCCAGCACCCGCCCCACCTCGGCCAAGGCCCGCAGCATCAGGCCGTTCCAGTCGGCCAGCACCTTGTCGTCGGTGAGGGGCCAGACCCGTTGTTTACGAACATCGTAGAGCTTGGTGCGAATATCATTTACCCAAGCCTGATATTCGGTCTCGCCCAATCCCAGCCGCTGGCGCAGAGTCTGGTCGGGGAAGCGACGCTCGAGCACATTCAGCCCTTCCCAGTTGCCCGCTTGCGTAGCGCCGAACAGTTTGATGGCCGCCTCGGCCTCCTGGCCCAACACCGCACGCAGTTCAGCCTCGCTCCAGACGTAAAACTTGCCCTCCACGCCCTCTGAGTCGGCATCCTGAGCCGAGAAAAACTCACCATCCGGCCCGGTCATCTCGCGCAGGACATACTCGAGGGTCTGGGTAGCAACCTGCCGGTATCGCTCGTGCTTAAAGAGCTGGTAGGCTCCGGCATAGACTCGAGCCAGTTGGGCATTGTCATAGAGCATCTTCTCGAAATGGGGAACCCGCCAGATGCCATCTACCGCGTAGCGGTGGAAACCTCCCCCCACCTGGTCGTAGATGCCCCCCTCAGCCATGCGGTCTAAGGTGAGCTGAAGGTGCTTAGCAATGGTCTCATCCCCCCGCCAAGCCTGAACCAGCAAATACAGTAGGGCTGGAGACTGGGGAAACTTGGGCGCGCCGCCAAAGCCCCCATAGCTGAGGTCGAAAGCCTTTGATAGCCCGGCCAGCGCTACCATGTGCAGGTCGGTGGACAAGGCCGCAGCCCTCGGACGCAAGGCGCTCTGGAGGTGGGCAGTGAGTTGCTCGGCGTTCTCAAGCACCTGGTTTTTCTGGGTGGCCCAGGCCTGGGCCACCCCTGCCAAGACCCGCACGAAGGCCGGAAAGTTGGGTCGGTCTTGCGCAGGCCAGTAGGTTCCTCCATAAAAAGGCCGCAAATCAGGCAGCAGGAACATATTCATCGGCCAACCCCCCGAGCCCGTCATGGCCTGTAGGGCCGACATATATACCTGATCTACGTCAGGCAGTTCCTCCCGGTCTACTTTGATGGGCACGAAGTGGGCATTGAGAAAAGCCGCCGTTTCGGGGTTCTCGAAGCTCTCCCGCTCCATGACATGACACCAGTGACAAGTGGCATAGCCCACCGAGAGAAAAATCGGCTTATCCTCGGCTTTGGCCTTGGCAAAGGCTTCGGCACCCCAGGGATACCAGTCCACTGGGTTGTGGGCGTGCTGCAGCAGGTAAGGGCTGGTCTCGAGGCTCAGGCGGTTCATAGCCCCAAGCCTAAGCCTAGCCGGATGCCCCAACCGTGATTTACAACGTTTCCTACGTATACCCCGTATATGACTAGGTAAGATTTCCGGCTACACCTGGAGCGAGGTGAACATAAGAAGCCAGCCCAAAGGCTGGCCCATAGCTGTATACGAGTTACTGACCCAGTATATTTTTGATGGCATCGGGGCTGACATCCTGATGTACCTGCGGAGCCTGCCCAGTAGGGGTCATCTTGTCCACCACTTGGGGTAGAAGCTGGGATAGATGCTGGGTAAGCTGGTCAGCTGGAATCCCCAACTTGGAAGCGAGTTGACCAATCTGGTCAGGCCCCAACGCTTGGTGAATCTGGTCAGGGCTGACCGCTTGGTTTTGGCCTGTCCCCACCCAGGAGCTAAAGACATCCCCCAAGCCACCCTGCTGGAATTTCTGCATCAAACCCTGAACCCCACCGTTCTGATTGATAACGTTACTGACCACCGCAAACAGCCCTGCTCCGGCGGCCCCCTTCATCAAATCATCCAATAAACCCATATCAGTACCTCCCAGGCCAAACCTCTTTTGGATTGCGAGCAGGTTTGAACCTAGCTTAGTGTATATCCCCATCTGTGTAACCCTTATGAAAACTCGCTACAGTCTTGGGCATAAAAAACCTCCCCGAATACGGGGAGGCCAAGGAGGAGGAATACAACCTTATGCTTGCACAACTTTGCGGGCTTCAAAGGTCAAACCCAGCACACCTCTGCCAACCCAGACGTTTGCTCCGTCCTGGACTTCGCCACTTAGAATCTTGCGCGAGAGCGGGGTCTCGAGTTCCCTTTGAATCACCCGCTTGAGGGGCCGAGCCCCATAAATCGGGTCGTAGCCGCGCTCAGCCAAGAAAGCCAGGGCTTCGGGGGAAACCTCGAGGGTAATTCTTTTTTCCGCCAACCGCCTGCGCACCGCGCCGAGCTGAATTTCCACGATCTGCGCGATTTGATCTTGGGCTAAGGGCCGGAAGACCACGATTTCATCGAGGCGGTTGAGGAATTCCGGGCGGAAGCTGGCTTGCAGCACGTCCAGTACCCTGGCCCGGATGGTTTCGTAAGACTGCCCGCTCTGGATGCCCTCGAGAATCAGCGGCGAGCCGATATTCGAGGTGAGGATGATGGCAGTGTTGCGGAAATCCACCGTGCGACCCTGCCCGTCGGTCAAGCGACCATCGTCGAGGACTTGCAGCAGGGTATTGAACACGTCAGGATGGGCCTTCTCGATTTCGTCGAAAAGGATGACCGAGTAGGGGCGGCGACGCACCGCCTCGGTGAGTTGCCCGCCTTCTTCGTAGCCGACATAGCCCGGAGGCGCGCCAATCAGCCGGGCCACGGTGTGCTTCTCCTGGTACTCCGACATATCAATGCGAATCAGGTTTTCTTCCGAGTCAAAGAGCGTAGCGGCCAGGGTTTTGGCCAGCTCGGTCTTGCCCACACCAGTAGGGCCGAGAAACAAGAAGCTGCCAATCGGGCGGCTGGGGTCGCCCAGGCCCGCTCGAGACCGGCGAATTGCGTCGGCAACAGCCACAATAGCCTCGTCCTGACCGATAACGCGCTGGTGCAATTCCTCCTCGAGCCGCAACAGCTTCTCGCGCTCGCCCTCGAGCAGCTTAGTTACAGGAATCCCCGTCCAGCGGGCCACAATTTCAGCAATATCCTCTTCTGCCACCATCGGGCGGGCGAACTTGGCATTGGCCATCCGGTCGGAAAGCTCGTTGACCTCAGCCTCCAATCGCGGCAACTGCCCGTAGCGCAGCTCAGCCGCTTTGTTGAGGTCGTAAGCCCGCTCAGCCTGCTCGATTTGTGTCCTGACCTCATCGAGCTTTTGCTGGGCCGCACGCAGCTTGTTCATGGTCTCGCGCTCGGCCTCCCACTCGACTTTCTGCCGCGAGATTTCCTCGCTCAAGCCCGCAATCTCGGCCTCGAGTTCGCCCAAGCGGAACTTGGATTCGGCATCGGTTTCTTTCTTCAGAGCCTCACGCTCGATCTCGAGCTGCAATCGCTTGCGGTTTAGGGTGTCCAGGGTCTCCGGCGAAGATTCCAGGGCCATCCGCAGCCGTGCAGCGGCCTCGTCCACCAGGTCAATAGCCTTGTCCGGCAGTTGCCGGTCAGCGATGTAGCGGTGCGAGAGCTGGGCTGCGGCGATAAGCGCCGGGTCAGAGATACGAACCCCGTGGTGGACTTCGTATTTCTCCTTGATGCCGCGCAGGATCGAGACCGTATCCTCTACCGAAGGCTCGTCCACGAAAACTGGCTGAAAACGCCGCTCGAGGGCCGCGTCTTTCTCGATGGTGCGGTACTCGTCGAGGGTAGTGGCCCCAATCATGTGCAGCTCACCCCTGGCAAGTGCGGGCTTGAGCATATTTCCCGCGTCCACCGCGCCCTCGGCCTTGCCCGCGCCGACCACGGTGTGCAGCTCGTCAATGAACAGCACGATTTCACCCGCACTCTGCACCGCTTCCTGGATGACGGCCTTGAGCCGCTCCTCGAACTCACCCCGGTACTTGGCCCCCGCCAGCAGGCTACCAATCTGGAGGGAGATTACCCGCTTGCCTTTTAAGCCCTCGGGCACGTCCCCTTTGACGATGCGCTGGGCCAGCCCCTCGACAATCGCGGTCTTGCCCACCCCCGGCTCGCCGATCAGAACGGGATTGTTCTTGGTGCGGCGCAGCAAAATCTGCATTGAGCGGCGGATTTCCTCGTCGCGCCCGATTACCGGGTCGAGTTTGCCGTCCTCGGCCTGCTTGGTGAGGTTTATGCCGTATTGTTCCAGGGCGTTGTAAGTGCCCTCAGCGTGTTCAGAGTTCACGTTTTTCCCTCCCCGAGCCTCGAGCGCAGCTTTACGAATGGGCTCGACCTGAAGCCCCGCATATTTAGTCTCGGCTAAAGCAATCAGCAGCGTGTCCACGGCCACGTAGGCATCTTTGAGTTCCGCCGCCATCTTCTCGGCGCGGTCAAACACCCCGTTCAGGCGCGGAGCCATATACTGCCCGGCCTCGGCTCCCGAGATGCGCGGCAGCTTGCCGAGGTCAGTCTGGGCGGTGGTGTAGATGGTCTCGGGGTTTTGCCCGGCTTTCTTGACAAGTTGGGCGGGCAAAGCCGCCGAATCCCGCAGCAAAACCACCGCCAGGTGCGGCACATCCATCTGCGAGTGGCTCATCTCTCGAGCCAACACCTGGCTCTGCGCCACCGCCTGACGGGCTTGTTCAGTCCAACGCTCGAGGTTCATACCTTTTTAGTATGAAACTTGAGTGTAGTATTGTCAAGTCGAGTGAGTCAACCGTGTAGCTTTGCAACGCGGGAATTCCTATTTTGTTTGCTTGCAAGCTATTAGATAGCGCCGACTATTATATATTTATGGCATATAACTCCTGAAGCTGAACCAGCAAAAAATGTAGACAAGCCTATTGAGCTGTATGTAAATACTACAGCAGTAGGTATCTCCTACTATGATTTTATGCTCGAATTTAATCTCCAGGGTGCTCAACCCGATCAGATGAAACCACTCGCTCGTATCCTCATGAGCCCGCAGCAAACAAAAGCTACTCTTATTCTCCCCCAAAGATTCGTCAATATCTACGAGAAAACTTTTTCCCCCATTGGAATGCCTGCTGAACTAGAACGTCAATTAAAGGGAGGCGAGGACGATGGCAACACTTCCTCTTAGGTTCGATTACACAGGGAGTACCAGAGTAGACAAGATAAAAAGAAGCCAGCCTTTGTCTGGCTATGGCCAGTTCGGTTCACATCTTATGCAACAACCTAATCAATCAGGCCATACTCAACGCTTCCCAAAACTAGAAGCGTTACTCGATGAGCTAAAGACCCTGCATGAAATCCCCGAATACGATGATGGTGATTGTGTTTACTTGGACGCATCCGCTTTAAATGAAACAAGAAAAATCTTGTTTGATACTGCGCCAATTCTAGGAGATATTCCTAAAGGGTATCCAGCTATAACACATGATGGCGGCCTGACTATCGAATGGCGTAAAGACGGTGCATTTGTAGTGCTGAGGACAGCTCCACACATGGTCAGGAAAGCAAATCTGATTTTTGGTACACAGCTAGGAGCTGATCAAGAAAGCGTTACTCTCGAAACAACACTCGCCTACAGGTTGTCTCACTTAGGCATTGCTCAACGTTAGGTGTCTGGTGCATCTATAGTGCTGTCAGACGACGCTATAGTCTACAGGCTTCTAACCCGTCGTGCAGAACTTTCGGCGAAGGGAGTAGTTCTGTACCAAGCCTTCGTGAGACGGGAGCCGCCTCCCAAAGACACCCAGGGTATATCGGTTTATTTTGGATTTGACCTCACCGAACGTGACAAATTAGAAGCTGCGCCCATGCTACTAAATGGTGTAAAAGCCATAGGAGCTGTAAAGGTTGCTGACATTAGAAATTTAGGCTTAGATGTTGTGCCAGACCCTGCACTTGAGTAGCAAATAGGGCGGCCTATATATCATGCGAACATAAAAGGCCTACCTAGAATTACTGAGTCTGAGACCGAAGCAATTCGCCTCGCAGAAAACTTGGTTTTAGCAACGGAAATAGTGTGGGTTGCATAGGAAGATTCATACCTTTGCTCAGTATCTAAAAGCTCTACAGTAGGGTCATCCGGAACACCAACGCCCCTTCCCTGTCCTCGAGCCGCTGCGATTGTGCCCAATCCCTCGGCCCCCAAACGCACCTTCAAATAAGCTACGCACATGGACATTCTGGTATTGGGCGGAACCCGCTTCATCGGGCGGCACATCGTGGAAACGGCGCTAACCAAGGGCCACAAGGTCACGACCTTTAGCCGGGGCCAGAGTAGGCATTTGGAAGGGGCCGAGTCACTAACAGGCGACAGGGACGGCAGTTTAGAAGCCCTCAGAAACCGCACCTGGGATGCGGTGATAGATGTCTCGGGCTACGTGCCTCGAGTCGTGCGCCAGAGCGCCGAGTTGCTTGCGGATAAGGTCGGGCACTATTCTTTCATCTCCACCATCTCGGTTTACCAGGAAGCCACCGCGCCCATCACCGAGGAGAGCCCGGTTACCGAACTCCAAGACCCCACCGTCGAGGAAGTCGGTGGCGAGACCTACGGCGGCCTGAAGGTGCTCTGCGAGCGCGTGGTAAACGAGATTTACCCCGCTAGAAGCTCGGTTCACCGGCCTACCATCGTAGCCGGGCCATTCGACCCCACCGATCGTTTCACCTACTGGCCCCGGCGGTTCCGGCAGGGCGGGAAGGTTCTGGTTCCGGGGAGGCCGGATTACATCTTCCAGTACATTGATGCCCGCGACTTCGCCCTTTTCGTGGTTCACTCTGTAGAGCAATCCCTCACCGGAACCTACAACGCTGCCACCCTGCCGCACACTTGGGGCGCACTCGTGGCAGCCTGCCAGAAAGTCACGGGTTCGGGAGAGCCGGTCTGGGCCGAGGAAGACTGGCTGATGGCGCAAGAAGTCCGTCCCCGGCCCTGGTCTGACCTACCCTTGTGGCTTCCCTCGGATGTCGGGCGCAGCATGTTCGGCGTGCGCTCAGATAAAGCACAAGCCGCTGGACTCCAATTTCGACCCTTGGAAAAAACTGTTCGGGACGTGAATGACTGGGACAAAACTCGAGGCCACGAACCCCTCAAAACCGGGCTGACCGCTGAGCAAGAACAAGAGCTAATCGGTTTGCGCAGAGCTGCACAAGATGTGCAGAGTTGAGAGCAAAGAGCCGAACGCTAAAAGCAAAATACAAAGGGCCAAAAGCTACACCAGGACAGCATAATCGCCCTATCAAAAAACACCGTATGGGACGCGATTGGTGTTTTTAGTTTTTGACTTTAGCCTTCAGCTTTCGGCCTTAGGCGTTGGGCGTTCGACGTTTAGCGTTTTGCCTTTAGCTCTCCGCCATTCCTACTTCTTCATGCTCTCGGGGTATAGCACGGCTTGTAGATAGTTTGGCCCCAGCACCTTGTTCGCCAACCCTTGCAGATCGGCGGCAGTCAGGCTGTCTACGATGGTGTTGAAACTGGCAGTGTCGTTGGGGTCGAAATCGCCGTACTGGGCGTAGGCGGTCAGCCTCGAGAGCCAGAAGCTGTTGGTACCCAGGGCTTCCTCGCGGCTGCGCTTGAGCTGCTCGCGCACTTTGTTCAGGTTCTCCTGGGAGATACCCTCCTTGACACTTTGGAGGGTGTCGAAGGTGGCTTTTACCAGGTCGGCAGCTCGAGTGGGGTCGCAGGGAAACTGAATGAGGTAGTTGGCTTCGCTGTAGGGCTCGCGGCTGAGCCCGCCGCTGACTCCTGGGCTATAGGCCCCGCCCAGTTTCTCGCGGATGTCCTGGGTCAGCCGGATATCCAGCAGATTCGACAGGGCCGAAGCCACAATGGCATTTTTGATGCTGTAGTCGTAGGGTTGGCTAAAATACAACACCACGATCCCGCGCTGGTCTTGCCCCTTGTAGAAATCCTGCACCACTTTGGCATCGTAGCGTGGCTTGGGGAAAATGTTTTTCCAGGTGGTTTTGGTCTTGGCAGACGGCAGCGAACCCAGATATCGGCTCACCAGGTCACGCAGCTTGGCCGGGTCGAAGTTGCCTACCAAGACGAAGGTGAAGTCGGCAGCGTTGGCGAAGCGTTCTTTGTACAGGGCCAGGGCTTGGCCCAGGTCAATGCCTTGCAGGGCCGCTGCCGACAGGGGCTTGCCGCGCAGGCTTCCGGGGGCACGGTATTCATCGTAAGCGTCCTGGAGCACGCTCACGGGATTGAGGCCGCGGTTTTTGACGGCCTCGAGGCGGGTGGCAATCTCCCGCTTGAAGATGTCTGGGTCGGCCTGAGGGGCCGTGAAGTAGAGGTTGGTCATCTGGAGCAGGGTCTCGAGGTTTTGGGTGTTGCTCTGCCCGCGCAGCCCCTGTTCGCGCTCGCCAATATAGGGCGCGACACTGACCTGCTTACCCGCTAAAAAGCGCGGTAGACCCGTGGAGTCAAAAGGCCCCAAGCCGCTACCGGCCACCACCGAGCCAATCACCATCGCTGCGGGATAATTGGCATCCGAGACCAGCGAGGCCCCGCCGGAGGCATAGGCCCGGAAGAGAATCTCGTCGTTCTTGAAGTTGGTCTGCTTGTAGAGCACCCTGGCCCTGTTCGCCAGGGTCAGCTCGGTAAAGGTTTTCTGCGGGTCTTCTTTGAGAATGGGTGTCGCAGCCGGGACTTGGCTAAAGAGGCTCGAGGCCAGCGGGGCTTCGGTGTAGGGGGCTATCGGCTTGCTATCGGCAGCCGCTACCACAGCCTGTAAATCAGCTACCGTGAGCGGGCTCTGACCGCTTTTTTGTGGACGCAGGGCCACGATATTGCGGGGGCCGCTGAGAAAACTTTTAGCGTAGGTATCTATGTCGGGCAAGGCGATCTCTCCCAAAAAGCGCCGGGCCAGCTCGAGGTCGGTGGCAGCACTTGTAGGAGCCTGATTGGTCAGGTAGACATCGGCCAGCGCATCGGCGATATCCCCGCTATTTTGTTGGTTCCGCTCGGCATAGGCTTTCTCGAACTCGGATAGCACCTGGCGTTTGGCCCGCTCGAGTTCTCCCGCCGTAAAGCCCAGCCGGGTGCGGCGCAACTCGCTCAGCAGGGCCTCGAGGCCCACCGCCTCACCGCCATCCTTGACACTTGCGCTGAGCTGTTCGATGTCCTGGGGCCGCACGTAGTTGCCACTTACCACCGAGGCCGACAGAAACGGCGGGTTGGCACTCTTGGAAAGCTCGGAAAGCCGGGCATTGAACATGCTGACATAGAGGCGGCTCACCAGTGAGCCGCGGAAGTTGCCTACATTCTGGACGAGCAGCGCAGGCCGAAAAGCATTGACCCGAAGCTGGGTCTGAGGATATTCGGGATCCTGGAAAACCAGATAGCGATCTGCCGAGGCCTCCGGAAGGCTATAGCTGAGGCGAGGTCGTTCGGGAGAGGGGTTGCTGAGGGTACTGAACTTCAGCTTGATAGCCGCTTCAATCTGGGTCGCATTGATATCACCCACCACCACCACCGCCATCAGGTCGGGGCGATACCAGGTCTGGTAAAAGCGCCGCAGGGCCTCAGTAGGCAGGCTCTTGACGATGTTCATGTCTCCGATGGGCAGGCGCTCGCCGTAGCGCGAACCCGCCAGATAAAGCCCTAGCGACTGTATCAAGGCCCGCCCAGCCGCGGTCTTGTAGCGTGCGCGATCTTCCTCCACGATCACCGCCGACTCGCGCTTAACTTGCTCGGGGTCGAGCGTGGCCGAGCCCGCCCAGTCTTCCAGGATATTCAGCGCGGTATCTACGGTGTTGGCATTGTCGGTGGGTACTCGCAGTTGGTAGACCGTCTCACTGAAGGAGGTATAGGCGTTGAGGTCGGCCCCGAACTGCATCCCCACCTGCTCGAGAAAATTCTGAATCTCCTGTTTGGGAAACCGCTTGGTACCATCGAAGAGCATATGCTCGAGGAAATGCGCCAACCCCCGCTGATCCTGATCCTCCATCAGCGAGCCAGCATTGACCACCAAGCGCATCTCCACACGGTTGCGCGGCTCGGCATTGGGATAGATGTAATAGGTCAGTCCATTGGCCAGGTGTCCTGTCACCAGCTTGGGGTCGGCAGGCAAGACCTGGGTCAGTGGGGCCGCGCCTAGATTCTGAGCCTGAGCCAGACCCAACAACACCAAGACCAGAAAGCTCCATCTTTTAGTCATCGGCTTCTCCTGAAAAAAGTTTATCCAAGCCCTGGCTAGAGCAGGTGATGGCCCCATGAGGCTACCGAGCGACCTTCATCCCTACAAGAATATTCCCAGAAAGTTCCACCGATTGGGCTTTAAAAAACCCCCGCCTAGGGTTATTGTCCCAAGCCAGGGCGGGGCTGGATGAGGGGGATTTCAAGACTGAGAACTTGCAGTTATGCAGAAGGATTGAAAAGAGCGTCCTTATGCCCTGAAGCTAGGGCTTGCGATCAACAAGAACGCTCAGGGAGTATTCTTGCTGGTTTTGGCGATGGGGTAACGGACTTCCTCAATGCCCTGACCCACGACACACAAATACAAACCCTTTACCCATCGGCATGCCCTGCATTCCAAGCAAGCCTATCTCCCAGACTGGCCTCAACTGGCCCAGCAAATCCGCAGAATCCTCCTGCCAGAGGTTTGCTTATCCTCATCTCCTCCAGCAGGCTCTGCTCAAGCCGCATCTCGATGTATCCCCCTTGCATACTGCCCTTAATGCAAGTTTTCAG
>JADEYI010000669.1_pt1 | contig 40273 bp, 33 predicted proteins | sample 8542331 | NCBI WGS metagenome assembly JADEYI01 (sample SAMN16510988, study PRJNA670497) | mine drainage metagenome | isolation source: biofilm near Copperflume 1 | place: Germany: Marsberg coppermine Kilianstollen | collected 2018-02 | reverse complement strand
CGGATCCGGGATTCTTCGCTGCGCTCAGAATGACAACCTAACTTGTGCAGAGGTTTCCTAGCGATCGCGCCATTGACATGCCCTCGGCGATGCGGCCAAATTTACCCATGAAACGCGTGCTTATCATTGTCGCGATGCTGCTCGCGATCGGCTTGCCCCGGCTGGCGCACGCGCAAAATGAGGACGACGCAAATTACGGGGCGGCACCGGACTATAACGACGTCGAAAACGGCCAGCTGCTGCAGGTCGCAAGCTACATCCTCGCGCCCTTCGGCTACGCACTCGAATGGACCGTCACCCGTCCGCTCTATCATCTCGCGACCAGGACTCCACTGGCGCCGGTCTTAAGCGGCGACGTCGACATCAAGTATTTCGATGAGAACTCCAACGCCGATCGTCTGCCGCCGGGCACCTTCGCACCATTCGAGATGCCCGCCAATCCGAACTCGATGGAATCCGACGCGACGCCGCCCGCAGTCTACGACCGCAACGTCCTGCCGCCGGTGCCGTCGAGCGTCTATTCGGGCGCACCGCGTACCTATTCCAGATCTCCCAGTGGCTATTCGAGCGCCCCAGGCACCTATTCGGCACCTCCGGGATCCCATCGGGCCGCCTCGACCGCCGGCAACGGCCAACCCACGATCCATTAGGGAACCTCTGCACAAGGCTCTGCTGTCACCCTGAGCGAAGCGAATGGGTCCCGGATCCGGGATTCTTCGCTGCGCTCAGAATGACAAACCTGACTTGTGCAGAGGTCCCTTAGGCCCTGACTACGGCGCGCTCGCGCCTCGCCCGCCTTACAGCAGGCCGGCGGCGCGCGCCCAGCGATATTTCGCGCCGAGCACCGCCACCGGCTTCTCGGTGGTATAGGCGTAGGCCGGAATCCCGCGGTCGAACAGGTACTCGCAGGCCTGCTCGACCTCGACGTCGCCGACCAGCGACGCCACGATCGGCTTATGGATACCGCGCGCGCGCGCCTCCTCGACCGCCTCCGCGGCGAGCTTCGCAAAGACCATCGGCGGCGTGATTATCGTATGCCAGTAGCCCAGGATGAGCGCATGAATCCGCTCGTCGGCGAGCCCCAGCCGGATCGTATTTTGATAGGTCGTGGGCGGCTCGCCGCCGGTAATATCGACCGGATTGCCGGCCGCGCCAAACGGCGGAATGAACTTGCGGAAGGCCGCGTCGAGGTCCGCCGGCATCGCCATCAGCCCCAGCCCGTTATCCACGCAGGCGTCCGACAGCAGCACCCCCGAGCCGCCCGCGCCAGTGATGATCAGCACGTTCTCGCCCTTGGGCGTCGGGATCAGCGGCAGGCAGCGCGCGAACTCGAGCATGTCGCCGAGACTCATCGCGCGGACCACGCCCGATTGGCGCAGCACGTCGTCGTAAATCCGATCGTTGCCGGCCAGCGCCGCGGTATGCGATTGCGCGGCGCGCGCGCCTAGCGCCGTGCGTCCGGCCTTGAGCACGATCACCGGCTTCTTCGCCGAGACCCGCCGGGCGACCTCGGCAAACGACCGTCCGTCTTTCAGATCCTCGACGTGCATCGCGATCACCTGGGTATTCGGATCCTGCTCGAAAAAGGTCAGCAGGTCGTCCTCGTCGATATCCGACTTGTTGCCCAGGCCGACGATCGCCGACACGCCCATCTTGGCCGATCGGCTGAAGCCGATGATCGCCATCCCGACGCCGCCGCTCTGCGACGAGAGCGCCGCCGTGCCCTTAAGGTCGTACGGGGTGCAGAAGGTCGCGCAGAGATTTTTGTGCGTGTAGTAGAAGCCGTAGATATTCGGGCCCATCAGGCGCACGTTGTACGCGCGCGCGATCGCCACGATCTGCTCCTGCAACTCGACGTTGCCGGTCTCGGCGAAGCCCGACGGGATCAGCACCGCACCGGGGATCTGCTTTTCGCCGCATTCCTTGAGCGCGCCCGCCACCAGCGGCGCCGGAATTGCGAAGACCGCCACGTCGATCTTGCCGGGCACCTCCTTGACGCTCTTGTAGGCGCGCCGGCCCAGCACCTCGGGCACCTTCGGATGGATCGGGTAGATCGCGCCCGCGTAGCCGCCGTTGATCAGGTTCTTCATCACTGAGTTGCCGATCTTGCCGTCCTCGGGCGAGGCGCCGATAACCGCCACCGCGTCGGGCCGCATGATCCGGTTCATCGCGCGCAGGATCTCCTCCTGCGAGGGCCGGTAGCGCTCTTTGGGCGAGGCGAAATCGACCAGCACGCGCACGTCGGCGGCGGTCGCGCCGTCGGCCCGGGCGAAGACCGGGTTCAGGTCGAGCTCGGTAATCTCGGGGAAATCGGCCGCCAGGTTGCTCACCGCGACGATAATCCGCGCCAGCGCCGCGCGATCGACCGCCGCGCCGCCGCGCACGCCCCGTAAGATCTCGGCCGCCGCGATCCCGTCGAGCATCGCCAGCGCGTCGGTTTCGCTGGCCGGTGCCAGCCGAAACGTCACGTCCTTGAGCACCTCGACCAGGATCCCGCCCAGGCCAAAGGCGACCACCTTGCCGAAGCTCGGATCGGTCAGCGCGCCGACAAGCACTTCGCAGCCACCCGACAGCATCTGCTGAATCTGCACGCCCTCGAGGCGCACGCCGGGCTTGTAGGCATTGGCGTTGCGCACGATCGTGGCGTAGGCCGCCTCGGCCTCGGCCGCGCTCTTGACGCCGACGACCACTCCGCCCGCGTCGGTCTTGTGGAGAATTTCGGGCGAGACCACCTTCATCACGACCGGAAAGCCTAACTCGGCAGCCATCCGCGCCGCGTCGCGCGCCGAGGCGGCAATTGCCTCGCGCGGGATCGCGATACCGTACGCGGTGCATAGCGCGCGGCATTCGGCCGGGTTGAGTGACCCGCGTCCTTCCGCCTTGACCCGGTCGAGAACCGCCCTAACCGACGCCCGATCGTAACTCATGAACTCCTCCGCTGCCTTTCATTCGATTCCGCGACCGGCCGTGCGCGGCTGAGTGGCCCGGCGGGCGTCCGGCCGCTCGGTGCCCCGCGCGAGATGGCTTCCCGGCGCGCGCGGCCCCCCGGGCTACGCGCGTCCAGTCGCCTTGAGTTTGCCGCCGCCCTGTGCGCTAATGACTCGCGGAGCACAACCCTAACGCCGGGTATGCGATTAGGTCAAACTCCGGGACGCCACTATCCTCATTCAGGAGCCGTCTGCTATGGTCGAAAAGGTCATCGATCTGATTGGCATTTCGTCAAATTCGATCGAAGACGCGGTGCAGCTAGCACTCGCCCGCGCTGGAGTCACGATCAACGGAATTCACTACGCGCACATCGAGGACGTCTCGGCGATCGTCGAGAACAACCAGGTGAGCAAATGGAGGGTGGCGATCAAGGTTTCGTTCCTGGTCAAAGATCAATTGCACGAATGACGCGAACCCTGCCACACCGGACCATGCGGGCGCCATTTTGGGCGGCGCCGGACGCGGCCGGCAGGCGGCAGGGTCCCTGACGCGGAGCGGCAAGGCGGCGGGCCGACGGTCACGATGGCCACCTCGTAAACGCCGCTCCGGAGAGTCGAATCGTATGCCAGCAAAAATCACCGAGGTCCATCCCGGAATCTACGAAGTCTTCCTGCCGCTGCCGATGCGGCCGACGATCGTCAACGTCTACCTGGTCGATTGCCATGGCGCATGGGCGCTGATCGACACCGGCATGAACACCGCCGACAGCTTTGCCACGCTGAGCGAAGCGCTCGAGTCGGTCGGCACGCGCGTCCAGGACCTCGACGTGCTTTTCGGCACGCATCATCACGTCGACCATTTCGGCACCTCCGCGACGATCAAAAAGCACAGCGGCGCGACCACCCTGCTGCACAAGCTCGAGCAGGAGCGGGTCAACCGGATGCTGACGCTGGGACCGCCGTCGTCAAATCCCGACGCGATGGCATTTTTCACTACCCACGGTTTTCCGATCGACAAGTACCCGATTGAAGGGATGCGGCCAGCGTGGATGGGCAGCGATATGTACAATCCGCTGCCGGTGCCCGACAAGTACCTGTCCGACGGCGATATCGTGCCGGTCGGCGATCGCGAATTCGAGGTGATCTGGACCCCCGGCCATTCGCCCGGCCATTGCGTGATCTACCTGCGCAAGGAAAAGGTCCTGATCGTCGGCGACCATCTGCTGCCCAAGATCACGCCGCACGTCGGCGTTTATCCGAGCAGCCCGAGTAATCCCCTGGGCGATTTTCTCGCCTCGCAGTTAAAAGTGCAGAAGTTCGACGTCGAACTGGTGCTGCCGGCCCACGGCGGCGTCTACCAGGACCATCGCCATCGCGCCAACCAGCTCATCGAGCACCATCGCTACCGCGAAGCCGAGATGCTCGACATTCTCAAGCGCCGCCCGCGATGCGCGTTCGAGGTCGCCGAAGAGGTCTTCGGCACCGACGACCGTCCGATGTTCCACGTGATGGCGGCAACCTTTGAGACGCTGGCGCATCTCGAACTGGCCTGCGTCGAAGGGCGCGCGCACAAGAGTCTGCGCGACGGCCGCACGGTCTTCCAGACGGTCTGAACCCGCCGGCAAGCGCCTTGAACCGTCCGGACCGCAATGCGGCGGACGGACTTATCGCCGCGTCAGGCGATTTAGCACGCGGAACCACTGGCTCGGGTCGGCAACACAATGGCCGCGGCGCCAAATCCTGGCCGCCGCCGAGCGAGCCCTCGGCCAGCCTAAGCCCTCGCCCGAGCCTCATGCGGCTTCCTTCGCAACTTTGCAGTAGCTACCCGGGTCTGCTTTACGCCGCGTCGATCGCGAAATTTACTTCGGACTGCGAATCGCAGGGCGGCGCATGACCCAAATGGTCATTGCGCCACCCTGTCCGGTGCCTAATAAATCGGCAGGCTGCTGCTTATCTGGCGACGCTTCAGCCGGCCTGATAGACCCGTTTGCTGCGCCGCGTCGGCGCGCTGATCCGGCCGCTGCGAACCACCGGCGAACGTCGCGCGAGGCGCCGGGTGGAGATGCCGGCGAGCTGCTGATCGCGCCATTCCCTGAGCCCCGAGCGCAGAAAGCCGGGTTCGATATTGAGCGTTTCACAGACCGTCTCGAAGGAGAAGGGACCGTCACCTTCGTCGCCGCAGAGCCATTGCTCTGCCTCAGCAAAAAGCCGCTTTCTCGGTCCATTCTTAGCATCAGCATTATTTTGAAAGCATCGCAGAGCGTCTTCCAGAACCGCCATCATGAGGCGTTTGACCGGCGCAATCGCACTGTCATCCCGCCTTGAATCATAATACTGCTCCGGAGTGAGGACGTCGGGCACGAAGATCGATCCGAGTACGCCGTTTTCCCATTCCATCGTAGTTTAATAGCTCACTTTACAGATTTCGGAACTTTGTCCGTTATTCGGGAGGACGCGCCTTCCGTCGCTTTGCTAATCGGAACGCGATCAACACACGCAACATCCATGCCGTTCAACTCGCATCGGGCAGTATTATAACTTGCGCGATTTACGCCATCGTTAATTAAGCATTTCTTTAGCTTGATCAGCGGAAGATTAGCTCTTTGCGGTCGGTTGTGCATTTTGCGAAGAACGATATATCTGTGCATCCAACGCAATTTCTACAGGGTGGGCAAAAATGTCCCGACCCGCGGCCACCGCCGCGCCATTACCTTGCCGAGCATACGACCGATAGTGAGGGGAGACGCTCGCACGCGCGCGCCGTCGTGCCTTGGCACGACCTTGGCGGATTGTCATACGGACGGCAGAGCGCCTCGGCGAGCCCTCGGGGCGGCGCCGGAGAGCCCCGCGTTCAAATTCAGAATTTGTGCTCTACGGGACGATTTGGCCGACGCTATTGAACCAGGCCAGAGGGACCGGCGGAACCGCCCGGCCCGAGCTTGCGCTCTTCGAGCTTGAACGTAATTACGTCGAGCAGACAGGCGGCACGGGCGCCGCGGGCCTCGAGCAGGGTCTGCTTCTCGATCGCCGGGATATCGAGGTGAAACGAGATTAGATTGATCAGATCGGCGCCGCGCAGACCGCGCTCCTCGACCAGCGAGCGCCAGACATCGAGCGCCGGTGGTCCGAGAAAGCTGATCAGCAATTCGCGCAGATTGGCCATCGCGGCGGCGTCGAGCTGCAATTGGTCGGAGGGCGCCGGGCACCATTCGATCCGCGCCTGGCGGTAGGCACGCTCGCGCACCTCGTGGGTCACGCGAAATTCGCTCAGCCCTTCGAGCGTCAGGTTGAAACGGCCATCGGGCAGGCGGTTGATCGCGCCGATCTTGCCGGCGCAGCCAATCTCGAAGATATCGGGAAAGGCGTGATAGTCGCTCTCCCATTCGCCCTTGAGCATCACCATCCCGATTACGCCGTGGCGCTCAATCACGTCGGCCACCATCTGGCGGTAGCGCGGCTCAAAGATATGCAGCGGCACGTGAACCCGCGGAAACAGGACAAAGTCGGGCAGCGGGAAAATCGGAATAATTTCGGGCAGATCGGCCACGGTAATGCCCAGACTAGGGCGATGGACAAATAACGTCAAGCCGTGGCGATGCGTGCCTTGTTGACGTTTTAGATACTTATCAGACTAAAGTCCGGATCGGGGTCCGATTCGACCGGCTTGAGCATACGCGCGGGGCCACCGGCGTCTGGCGCGCATCGGTCTTCTACGTCCGATCAGGGCTTCAACTGGTGAATTGCTCCGGGGAGGGCGGCGCCGAGCGTGGTCTCGGTATCGGCGGCGCGATAGGCGAAAATTTGCGCGTTGGTTATATTGGCCGCACAGTCGCGGCCGGCCGGCGTAGCGGCGCCAAAGCGCAGGTCGCGACCGACGCGGGAGGCATCCGAATGGGCGCGCGATCGGGCAATAACTATCTGAGCGCGATGCGCAAGCTCGGCGCCGAGGTCTGGATCGCCGGCGCGCGCGTCGCCGACCCGACGATCCATCCGGCGCTGGTCCATTGCGCGCGATCGATTGCGTCGCTCTACGACATGCAGGGCGAGCATCCCGAGGCGATGACCTTTCGCACCGAGGAGGGCGACCGCGCGGGACTCTCGTTTATCCAGCCGCGCAGCACCGAAGAGGTGCGCAAGCGCACGCAGATGTTCCGCCATTGGGCCGCGTACAGCCACGGCATGCTCGGGCGCACGCCCGACTATCTGAACGCGAGCCTCGCGGCGATGGCGGCGGCGCGCGAGTTCTTTGCCGCGAGCGATCCGCGTTACGGCGACAACGTCGCCAACTATTATCGCGAGGCGCGGCGCCACGACTGGTGCGCGACCCATACGCTGGTCAATCCGCGCGCCAGCCGGGCGGCGGGATGGGCGGGGCAGACCGACGCCGAACTGGCGCTGAAGCTGGTCGATCGCGGCGCGACCGGGATCGTGGTCAACGGCTGCCGGATGCTGGCGACGCTCGGTCCGCTGGCCGAGGAGTTGCTGGTGTTTCCCGCGACCATGCTCCGGCCGGAGCCGGCGGCCGCGCCGTTCGCGCTGGCCTTTGCGATCAATTGCAACGCGCCGGGCCTCAAGTTCATCTGCCGCGATTCGTTCGATGCGGGGCGATCGCATTTCGACGCGCCGCTGGCCTCGCGCTTCGAGGAGATGGACTGCGTGGTGATCTTCAATCAAGTCACGGTGCCGTGGGAGCGCGTGTTCTTGTGCGGCGACGTCGCCCGCTGCAACGCGCTCTATGCGGAGACCGGCGCGGTAGTCGCCATGATGCATCAGGTGGCGGTCAAGAACGCGGTCAAGAGCGAATTTTTGCTCGGCCTGGCGGCCAAAATCGCCGAGGTCAGCGACGCGATGAGCCTCGCGCACGTGCGCGATCGGATCGCCGAGATGATCATGACGGCCGAGGTGATGCGATCGTGCCTGCGTGCGGCCGAAGCCGATGCGGCGGCCGACCAATGGGGCGTCTGGCGGCCGGCGCGCGCGCCGCTCGAGGTGGCGCGCAACCTGTTTCCGCGGCTCTATCCGCGGCTGGTCGAAATTATCCAGCTCAATTCGTCGTCGAGCCTGATGGCGGCGCCGGCGGAGGCGGATTTCGCCAGCGCCCTGATTCCCGAACTCGAACGCTACCTGGCGACGGCGGGCGCGCCGGCGCGCGATCGCGTGGCGCTCTATCGGCTGGCGTGGGACGTCGCGGGCAGCGCCTTTGGCGGTCGGCAGACGCTCTACGAGCGCTGTTTTTTTGGCGATCCGGTGCAAATGGCGAGTGCGCTGGTCGACCACACCGACCTTAAGCCGCTGATGCGCCGGGTCGATGAATTTCTCGCCCGCGCCGAGTGAGCGGCCGGCGCGCCGTAGGGTCCGGCGATACGCGATGACCTGGATCGCAGGCCGGGTCGCGGCGCGGCGCGGATACAGGCACAATGGGTCGGCGGCGCGGGCCGCGATCAAGCAATGGCACGATTACGCAAAGGTTCGCGCGTATGGCGCGGCGACGAGGCGCGCGCAGCGGCGGCGCGAGTGATGGTGGCCGACGGCGGGCCGTTGTTCGCGGTCGATCCGCCGGCGCTGTTCGCGCGGCGGGCGCCGATTGAGATCGAGCTCGGCGCGGGCCGCGGCGATTTTATTATCGCACGCGCGACGGCCACGCCGGCGGCCAACTTTATCGCCGCCGAACTGGCGGCAACCGTCGCGCAATTGCTCGCGGTGCGGGCCGGCCGCGGACGGCTGGACAATTTGCGAGTGGTGCGGATGGACGCGCGCACACTCGTCAACCTGATGATCGCGCCGGCGAGCGTCAGCGCCTATCACGTCTATTTTCCCGATCCGTGGCCGCGCAAGCGCGATCTCAAGCATCGCCTGTTCACGCCGTGGTTTGCGGCGAACCTCAAGCGCACGCTGCGGCCGGCGGCGCCGCTGTATGTCGCGACCGACGTTGAAGAGTATGCGGGCGAAATCTTCGGGCTGCTCGAGGGCAGCGGATTTGCGCGTGCCGAGATGGCCGTACCGGGTGCGGAAACGACCGGATTTGCACGCAAATTCCGCGCGGAAGGACGCCCGATATATGCTGGCGCGTTCGTCGCCGCACGATGATCGCGCGGTCGCCGCAACCGCCGCCTTGCGTTGGCCGCCGGCAATGTCTAACCTTTTCGCAATCCATGAAGAAGCGCGTCGCGACGGTCACGGTGGCGTGCGCATTGCTGGCAACCGCCGGATGCAGTGCGCGCAAGCCGCCCAACGGAGAGAACTATTACGTTCAGGCGACCAACGAGTATTCCCAGCACTATTACCAGCCAGCGATCGCCGACTACCAGAAGCTGATCGACGAGTACCCGTTCAGTCCCTATGCCGAAGAGGCGGAGCTGAATATCGGGCTGGCCTACTACAAATCGCACAACTACGCGGAGGCGATCGGCTCGTTCAACGATTTCCTGCGCATGCATCCGACCAGCAAGCAGCTCGACATCGCATCGTATTACCTGGCGCGATCGCATTTCGATCAGATGGGCCGGCCGGATCAGGACCAGACCCATACCCAGCTCGCGCTGGAGCAGTTCGAGTCGATCGAGCGGCGCTTTCCGGAGAGTGACTTCGCCGCGCTGGCCCGCGAGCAGGTCGACATTTGCCGCGACGTGCTGGCGCGCCACGAGTTTCTGATCGGTGAATTTTACGTCAAGCGGGCCAACTTCACCGCCGCCGAATCGCGCATGGCCGAGCTGCTGGCGATTTACCCCGACACGCCGATCGCGCCCGAGGGGCTTTATGAGCTCGGCGTGACGCTGGCCAGGCAGGGCAAGAAATACTCCGCGGCGCAGGCCTTTACCGCACTCAAACAGCACTTCCCGAACACCCCGTATGCGGCCGACGCGAACGATCAACTCAAGCGGCTCAAGCAGCCGATCGACACCGAGGAGGATCCGCTCAAGCTGGTGCTCGCCGAGATCGGCTACAGCTCCGACCAGGCGGATCAACAGGTGGCCGTGCATGAGAGTGTGGACAGCCTGTCATCGGGCGCGAGCGGCGGCGCGTACGGCGCCGACGGACTGCCGACGCTGACCACCGCGGCGGCCGCGGCCGCGGCACCCTCGAGCGGCGCCAATAGCACGATCGGCGCGCAACCGCGCCAGCAGAATCCGGGGCCGGCGACGCTGAACACGGTGCGCCTGTCGTCATCGGATCCGCCGCTGTCGGTGATTTTCGATTTGAGCGGACCGGTCGCCTACGATCAGCATCTCGACAACGGCGACGGGGCGGCGAGTTTTACGCTCTACCTCAAGCAGGTGACGCCGGGGGCGAGCGTGCCGAACCACGTGAGCTTCGAGCGATCGATTTTCCACGACTGCGATATCGCCACCGACGCGGGCGGCACCAAGATCACGCTCAACTTGACGCCGGTGTCGCGCTACGCGGTAGTGCCGCTGCTGGCGCCGCCGCGCCTGCTGGTGACGTTCACCCCGGCGGCGGCCAATACCACCGCCAGTTCGGAGTCGGGGCTCGCGCCCAATTGAGCCGCGCGGCGCGCACGCCGACGGTGCGCCTTCAGGCAAAGATCGCTTCGGGCTTGAGCCCGAGAAATTCCAGCACGACTTCGCAATAGAGCCGTAATCCCCATAGAAAGCCCGCGATCGGCAGACGCTCGTCGTTGCCGTGATAGAGCGCGCCGAAGGGCATCCGCGCGTCGAGCCTGACGGGAGCAAAGCCGTAGCAGGTGGCGCCAAGCTGCGTGTAGAACTTGCTGTCGGTCGCCCCGGGCAGCATCCAGGGAATCGCGCGGGCGCCGGGGTCGGCGGCTTCGGTGCGCGCCTTGATCAGCCGGAACAGGGCACTGTCGGCGCTCGATTCGGCCGGCGGCGCGACCTTGAGCACCTCGAGTAGCGGTTCGGGACCGACGATCTCGCGCAGTTCGTGCATGAAGCTGCGTTCGTCCTCGCCGGGCAGCGTGCGGCCGTCAAGAATCGCCCACGCCGTGCCGGGTATTACGTTGTCCTTGTAGCCGGCGCGGACGATGGTCGGGGTGACGGTATTGGCGAGCATCGGGCGGAACAGCGGCGGCGCCTTTTCGGGCGCGATGCCGAGGTCAGCCAGGGTGCGCTGCATCAGGGGCGTCAGCCGCCGGCGCATCGGCGTGCGCGTGATCCGGCTGATGAGATCGGCGATCCAGGCGATCGCCGTGTCGGCCCGCGGCATCGAGCCGTGGCCGGGCACGCCATTGACCGTCATCCGCACCGTGACGAAGCCCTTTTCGGCCACCTGGATCGGATAGAAGCGCCGCTCGCCCATGAACAGCGTGAAGCCGCCGGTCTCGTTGAGCACGTAGCCGGCGCGGACCAGGTCCGGGTGACGCTCGACCAGATAGCGCGCGCCGAGTTCGGAGCCGGCTTCCTCGTCGGCCACCGCCGCGATGATCAGGTCGCGATTAGGCACGGCGCCGGTGCGCTTGAGTGCGAGCGCCAGGCCGAGATCCATCGCGCATTTCGATTTCATATCGATGGTGCCGCGGCCCCACACGCAGGCGTCGGCAATTTCGGCGCCGAAGGGATCGCGCGTCCAGCTTGCGGCTTCGACCGGCACCACGTCGGTATGCGACGAGAGCATCAACGGCGGATTCGTGCGATCGCTGCCGGCGATGCGCGCGATCAGGTTGGCGCGCGAGGGTTGCGGCTCGATCGTCACCGCCGCGATCGCTTCGCGCTCAAGCGCCGCACGCAGGTAGTCGGCGGCAAGCCGTTCGTTGCCGGGCGGATTGGCGGTATCGAGCCGGACCAGCGCGCGGAGATGATCAAGCGCTTCACGTTCGAAGCTGTTCCACGAAATCGTCATCGCAATTCTTTCATCTGAGCCGCGCTCGGGCGCGCGTGCGCGAAGTCTATCGAGTGCTCCGGCGGCTGTGTAGTGGGACCGCGCGTCTTTCCCGCAGGTTCAATAGGGTACGCTGGGATCAGGCGTAAGGGGCGCCGCGGGGATCGTGGCGGAGACCATGTAAAAGCGACCATTAGCGGCATAGTTCACGAGCGAAAGGTCAGTGAAAACCGATAGCTTTGGCGCGGCAATTTACGCTCTGGCGTGCAACCGCCTACGGCATAGAACCTGCTCAATCTAATGGCGTGCGGCACATTCTGAATTTGGAGGTTTTATGATGAAACCGAAACACGGCGTTGCGATTGGAAGCTTTGCACTGGCCGCCGGAATTGCGCTGAGCCCCGTAGTGTTCGCTCAGCAGACGGCGCCGGGCACCTCGCCGGCGGATATTTCAGCCAATACTCCGACGTCGCCCGATTCGGCCCCAGCCCCGGTGGCGTCAAGCGACTCGAACGGCAACGCGAAGCAATCGTTCAAAAGCTCGATGGGTGAGGCGGCCGAGGATACCGAGCAGGGCGCCAAGGTCGCCTATGACAAAACCCGAACCGCGTTGAAAGATACCCTCATTACGGCCAAGGCCAAGGCCGCTCTGGAAGACAACAAGAGCACGGCCGGCGCGGCGTCGGCGATTCATGTCGATACCGAGCACGGCGTCGTGACGCTCTCGGGCGGCGTCGATTCGCCGGCCGTCGCCAGCAGTGCCACTGAAGTCGTCGCGCGGCTGACCGGCGTAAAACGGGTGGTCAGCGCGCTGACCACGGCACCCGCTCCCGGTCCCGAGGCGAATGGAAGCCGGACCGAATAAGATCCTGCGCGCGACGCCCGGCGCTGCGTCGGGCGTGATCGCGCGCGCGGCCCGCAGTTGGCGGGTCGCGCAGGCGTCGCGCGCGCGGCATTGCGCGCCGACCTATCGAACCTGCGCGCGGTCTTTTAGAATCCGATCGCGCGCATCATGGACGGAGCATCTGAGACGACCGACATCACGATCGTCGGGGCTGGCGCGGCCGGACTGGCCGCGGCGATCTTCGCGGCCGAGGCGATCCGTGGCACGCGCGGCCCGGCGCGAAAGATCGTGCTGCTCGAAGCGGCGCGGCGGGTGGGCGCAAAGATTCTGATCTCGGGCGGCGGCCGTTGCAACGTCACCAATAGCGCAGTCCATCCAGAGGATTACAACGGCGCGCGCAATCCGGTGCGCAATATTCTTGCGGCGTTTGACCAGCAGGCGGCGGCGGCGTGGTTCGCCGCGCTCGGCGTGCCGCTCAAGCGCGAGCCGAGCGGCAAGCTCTTTCCGTTAAGCGACAGCGCGCGCACCGTGGTCGACGCCCTGGTCGCACGATGCCGCGCGCGCGGCGTCGCGCTGCGCATGGACGCGCGGGTGACCGACGTCGTCCGCTCGCCGGCCGGCGTGGCGGACGGCGGCGCTGGGTTTACCGTGCGCTATGGCGATCGCGAAGTGCGCGCGCGGCGGGTGATTGTCGCAACCGGCGGCCGATCGCTCCCGCGCACCGGCAGCGACGGCGCCGGCTGGGAGATCGTGCGCCGCCTGGGCCATAGCGTGACGGCGACCCATCCCGCACTGGTCCCGCTGGTCCTGGCCGCACCGATGTTCCATGCGGAGCTGAGCGGTCTGGCGGTCACCGTCGAATTGTCGGTGATCATTGGCGCAAAGGTGATCGACCGGCGCATCGGGAGCATGCTCTGGAGCCATTTCGGCGTGAGCGGGCCGGTGGCGATGGACGCAAGCCGCCATTGGCTCGCGGCGCGGACGCGGGCCGGGCCGGCGGCGGTCGCGATGCGCTGTAATTTCATGCCGGGCGACAACTTCGAGCGGTGCGAGGAGTGGATCCTGAAGGCCGCGGCCGCGCATCCGCGAATGATGCTGCGCAATCTGCTTGCGGAGCGCGTCGCCGATCGGCTGGGCGCCGCGATCGTCCGCGGGTGCGAAATCGATCCCGCGATCGCCGCCGGCCAACTGCCGCGCGATCGGCGGCGCAGGCTCGTGCAGGCGTTGACCGCGTTCGACCTGCCGATCGCGGGCGACCGCGGATGGGACCACGCCGAAGTCACCGCGGGCGGCGTGCCGCTGGGCGAAATCGACTATCGCACGATGGAGTCGCGGCGCGTGCCGGGCCTCTACCTGATCGGCGAGATGCTGGATTGCGACGGACGCATCGGCGGTTTTAATTTTCAATGGGCGTGGGCGACTGGCTATCTGGCCGGACGCGCCGCAGCCCAGCCCGATTGAACTTGACCGCGTCGCCTAAGCTGCGCGATAAACTCACCATTGTCGGCCGCGGCCTGAAGGTACTCGACGGGGCGGCCGCGCCGATTGCCGCATCGCCGGCACCGCGCGCCACGTGAGGATCGCACCATGATGAAATTTGGCCTGATGTTCGACTTTCGCAATCCCGCGCCGTGGGCTCGCGGCTACCCGGAATTTTACCGCGCGCAGCTCGACGAAATCGTGCGCGCCGAAGAGCTGGGCTACGACAACGTGTGGCTCACCGAGCATCATTTCGTCGAGGACGGCTACAATCCGGCCGTACTGCCGGTGGCGGCGGCGATCGCGGTGCGCACCAGCCGCATCCGGATTGGCACGTTCGTGCTGCTCATGCCCTTTCACAACCCGGTGCGGCTGGCCGAAGACGCGATCGCGATCGATCTGCTCTCGAACGGACGCTTCGACCTGGGCGTCGGCCAGGGCTATCGCGCCGAAGAGTTCGTCGCGCTCAACCAGCCGCGCAGCCAGCGCACGTCGCGGATGGCCGAGGGTATCGACCTGGTCCATCGCCTGTTCACGCAGACCGACGTGAGCTTCGCCGGCAAATACACGCAGGTCAGCGGCATGACGCTCTATCCGCGCCCGGTGCAAAGCGGCGGACCGCCTATCTGGCTGGGATGCCGCACGGCCAAGGCGACCGAGCGCGCGGCGCGGATGGGCTTTCATCTGATGGCGACGCTCGGGCCCGACCCGGCGATTCCGTACCGCGCGGCGCTGACCGCGCATGGCCGCGATCCGCAGGCCTACAATATCGCGCAACTGCGCGCGGTGTACGTGGCGCCAACCGCCGACCAGGCGTGGGCCGACGCGGCGCCACATCTGCATTACATGATGGTCATGTATGCGAAGTGGCTGGCGGAGGCCAACGACGCCGAAGGCGACCGTGCCATCTGGGAGATCAAATCGCCCGCGCAACTGCGCGACTCGCCGCTGGCCGAAGCGCTGATGATCGGAACGCCCGCGGAAGTCGCGCGCAAGATCGACCAGTTCCGCACTGAGTATACCTGCACGCATTTCGTGATGGCGACGCAACTGCCCGGACTCGACCCGGCCAAGGCGACGCGCTCGCTCGAACTGTTCGCGCGCGAAGTGATGCCGCGCTACCGGACCGACGGATGACTAATCGACTGACTAATGCACGCGCGCCGCGGATAATTGCTCGCGCGCATAACTGTTCGGCGCGTCGGGGAAGCGCCGCGGGGAGAAACTATAATGGCAAATCTGCTCGAGGGAAAAATCGCCTTAATCACCGGATGCGGCAGCGGTATCGGACGCGCGACCGCGATCGCCTTTGCCCGCGAGGGCTCCATAGTGACCTGCGCCGACGTCGACCAGGCGGGCGGCGAGGCTACAGTCAAATCAATTATCGAGGCCAAGGGTAAGGCGGAATTCGTGCGCGCGGACGTGACCGACCCGGCCCAGGTGCAGGCGCTGATCGCGCGCATCGCCAAGAGCCACGGCCGCCTGGATTGCGCGTTCAACAACGCCGGAATCGAAGGCGACCTGATCGAATCGCACGAAACCACCGAACGCAATTTCGACCGCGTGATGGGCGTAAACGTCAAGGGCGTATGGGTATGCATGAAGCATGAGATTACCCAGATGCTCAAGAATGGCGGCGGCGCAATAGTCAATACCGCCTCGGTCGCCGGGCTGGTCGGCTTTGCCGGACTGTCGATATACGTCGCGAGCAAACATGCCGTGGTCGGACTGACCAAGAGCGCGGCGGTCGAGTACGCGCAGGCCGGCATCCGCGTTAACGCGGTCTGTCCGGGGCCGGTCGACACTCCGATGATGGAGCGAATCGGCAGCAACGAAGGCGGCCCGACGCGCAAGGATTTTGAGGCGATCGTGCCGATGCGGCGCTACGCCCTGCCGCAGGAGATCGCCAACAACGTCGTCTGGCTGTGCAGCAACCAGGCGTCGTACGTCACCGGCGTGGCGTTGCCGGTCGACGGCGGACTCTACGCGACGTAAGCGGCGAGCGCATAGCCAGTCGGGCGATCGCGGCGGCGAGCCAAGTGACTATCGGACCGCATAGCCAATTGCGCGTCAGGCGGCGGCATGATGCGCGAGCGTGATGCCGAGCTGTTCCGCGGCATTGACGCCGAACATCCGCGCCAGGACGGACTCCTCGACGCGGGCGGCGGCCATCGTGTCGATCGCATCGTGCGCGCTTACCGTGTCGTGATGCGGGTAGCGCGAGCCCCAGACGATTTTTTCGGCGAAATCGTGGGGCAGTCGCTGAATCAGCCGCTCTTCGGCGTCGAAGCCGAGCATCACGTTGCCCTCTTCCCATAGCTCCTCGACGTCGGTGCGTACGGGATAGTAGTGCAGCAGCGGGAAGGTGCGCGTCGAGGCCTCCATCTTTTCGAGCACCTCTTCCATCCACGAGGCTTTGCCGTGCGCAACCACCACCTTCATCTTCGGAAAGCGCTGCATCACGGTAAATCCGATCAGCGTCGCCGCAACGAACATGTGATTGTCGAGCCACGGCGCGATGATTGGAGCGATCGGATGGCCGAGCGGCGGCGTCGCGACGAAGGTAAAGCCCTGACCGCCACCGCCGCCGGAATGCGGTCCGCCGCCCACGTCGGCAATTGCGAAACGCTGATTGACGCGGCCCTTGACCTTCTCAAAGAACGGCGCGTGCGAGGTCCATTCCGGATTCCACAAGCCGGCGGCCGGATGAACCGCGGCGGCGAGACCGAGGGTTTCGAGCTCAGCCCACAGGGGATCGTAAATCGGATGGGTGAAGTAGTGGCCTTCGAGAAACATCGGGCGAATAAAGGCGCCGCGGAAGCACGGAATCTTCGCCACCCGGCGCAGCTCCGCGACGGTAAAGTCCATGCTCTGCAACGGCACCATCGCGGCCGCGAACAGCCGATCCGGCGCCGCCGCGCAAAAGTCCGCGATCCAGTCGTTGTAGGCGCGCGCCAGCGCGTGGGCCACGTCGGGGTCTTCCACCAGATGGAAGCCCTCGCCGAACCAGGTCGGATAGAGAAACGCCTGGTCAACGCCCATCGCGTCCATGTCGCGCAGGCGGGCTTGGGGATTGGAGGCGCCCGCGGTCATCGGATGGCGGTGGGTGGGGTCGAGCTCGCCGACCTGGTCCCAGGTCATCCCGGGCCGCCAGATCGCATGGCGCGGGATATTCGAGTTCATCGTATCGCGGAAGATTTTACCGTTGACCTTCAGATACGAACCGAGCTTGCCCTCCTCGCGCCACAGGGCGTGTTTGCCGAGGACGCGATATTCGGGCTCGAGATATTTGGTCCAGATTTCGTGAGACTCGACGACGTGCGAGTCGGCGTCGAGGACGGCAAAGGGCTTTTTACTCATGCTTCCGAACCTCCGCCTAACGCCCACGCCCGCCGACACTGGCCGAATAGGTGGCGCGCTGCCGCATCACCGAGGCGTCGGGCTTGAGCGCGGCCTTGATCTCCTCTTCGGTGGGCCACCAGTCGGGCCGCTCGATTTCGGTCACGCGATCGCGGATGAAGTCCTTGGGCGTCTCGATTCGGTACATTTCGCGCGCATTCTGGCCGAGGAATTTATTCTGGTATTTTTCCGGCAGCTCGCACTTGCGCATCGTTTCGATCGCGCGCCACGCGTCGTCGCCATCGTGATGGTACACGTCGGAGGACCACGCCAGGATGTTTTCGTAGAAGTCCGGCAGCCGCGATGGCGGCGCCTCGTCGCCCTCGAAGCCGGTCACGCAATGCGCGACGAAGGTCTCACGCGGCAGACGCTTGAGCGGCGCCATTTGCCGCTCGTTGCGATAGAGCCGGTAGTACTTGTCGCATTCGTCGAGCACGAAGCTGAGCCAGGTCGAAGAGGCCTCGAAGACCGCGGCGTTGAGCTTGGGAAAGCGCTCGAAGAACCCGGTCATCAGGACCATCGCGACCCACAGTGAGGCTTCGGCCTGAAAATCCTGCACGTTGACCAGGAAGTTGTGCGGCAGACCGGAAGAGAAGGCGGCGATGCTGATCAGCTCGGCGCCGGAATGCTGCTCGGTATAGCCGGGCGGCTTGAGCGAGCCGAAGGCCGGGAACGGATGCATCCCGTAGACCACGCCGGTCTCTTCCATTGCGGCCCACACGCGATCGTACTTGGGCTGGAGCGGATAATTGCCCATCGCGTCGATCGGCCGCACCAGTCCGACGCGGCAACCCCGGTCGGCGACCCGGTAAACCTCCTGCTCGGCGAACTTCGGATCCTGCATCGGCAGCATCGCGGCGAAGAACAGACGCGCGGGATTTTCCTGGCAGTACTCGAAGGCCCAATCGTTGTACGCCTTGCACATGGCCTTGGCACCGACCGCGTTGAGCAGCCACGGGTAGGTATCGATATCGGTGGGAATGATCATCACCTGGTCGATGCCCTGGACGTCCATGTCGCGCAGCCGCGGCTTGGGCTCGTAGGAGCCCTTGTGGTCGAGATATTCCGCCTGCTCGGCAGTGATCGCGGTTTCGCGCTTCAAGTTGCGCACGTTGAAAGCGCGCTGAATGTCGTGCTTGAGGCCGGGGCCCGCGAGCGAGAGCACGTTCATGATGCCGGGGGTGCCGTGGATCCGCTGCGCGCCGATACCCGCCGCGGCTTTGCCGTTGACGATGAGCTGCCTGCTCTCGGCGTCGAACCAGATGGTGTTTTTGAGCGCGTCGTACTCGTCCTTGGTCAACCAGTCCTTGGCGCGCTCCCAAAGCCAGGGCGGCTCGGTGACGTGGGCGTCGCAGTCGAACGTGGCGAAGGTCTTCGTCATCGGCGCAAATTTCTGAACTGGCATACTTCTGCTCCTCGCTGGTTTGCGTGCCACTGATCGGATCAGCAACGGGTAATTATATAGTTTCGAGCCAGACCTCGGGCATCGTGACCGCGCCATGGCGGGCAAAAATCGCTTCGATCTCCTGCATGTCCTCCGCCGAGATCGACCAGCCGACGGCGCCGACGTTATCGTCGACCTCTTGCGCATTGCGGCAGCCGACCAGCGCGGTACTGACTATTGGATTCGACAGCGTCCACTGCAATGCAAATTGCGGCAGGCTCTTGCCGTAGCGCTTGGCCATCGCCTTGAGATCCTCGATCGCGCGCAAATTCTTGAGGAAATGATCGGAATCGAACAGATGCTGGAACAGATTGAGATTACCCAACTGCCCGCGCTTGGCGCGCCAGTCACCCTTGTCGAAGCTCATCTCCTCGCTGAACGTGCCGGTGAGCATTCCGTAGGCGAGCGATCCGTAGGCCATCACACCGATCTGGTTGGCGCGGCAGTAGGGGAAAATATCCTTCTCCATGCGCCGATCGAACATGTTCCAGCAGTACTGTACGACGTCGATGCGGCGCGCCTTCATGCAAGTCTCGATTTCGCTGAGCATGAAATTCGATAGGCCGACCGCGCGGACCTTGCCCTGTTTGACCAGGTCGTCGAGCGCGCGCATCGGCTCGTCAAACGGGATCGTGCGGTCGGGCCAGTGGATCAGGTAGACGTCGACATAGTCGGTTTCGAGCGCGGTGAGGCTTTTTTCGATCGACTCCATCACGCGTTTGCGGCTGCTGTCGCGGTAATTGGTCGCCTTGGGATAGCCGACGCCGAACTTGGTCGTGATGATCGCTTCCTTGCGCCGCGCGCCGAGCGCCTTGGCCAGCGACTTTTCCGACGCGCCGAAGCCGTAGGCCTCGGCCGTGTCGAAGCTGTTGACGCCCACATCAAGCGCGCGGTTGATCGCCTTGATAAACTCGGTCTCCTCGATACTGCCGTAGCCGCCGCCAATCTCCCAGCAGCCGAAGCCCATCGCGGAAATCTTGATGCCGGTCTGACCGAATTCGCGATACTCCATTATGCGTAACCTCCCGAGCCGTGGCTCGATGTTTTTTAATCTTGTGAGCGACTTCGATGATGCGCCCGTGAGGCGGCGGATCAGGCCGCGGGCACCTGGCGGCCGAGTTCGACGATCGGGGCGAAGCGCTTGATCAGATCGAGCGCCCCGCCGTCGGCCATCGCGATCGCCAGCTTCTGTGAAAATACCACGACCCGGCTCGCCCCGGCCTCGGCGTAGCGGCGCAGATTGTCGAGCGACAGCCCGTCGGCGTGAGGATCGACCAGCGCCGTGATATGCAGCGCCTGCGGATCGCGGCCATGGGCGGCGGTCAGCTTGCGCAGCGCCGCGACGTCGCGCTGCAAGGATTGTGGATTGGGCACCAGCGGCATCCAGCCGTCGTAGGTTCGCGCCACCCGCTCGAGCGCCTTGGGGCCGTGACCGCCCAGCAGAATCGGCGGACCGGACTTCTGCACCGGCTTGGGCTCGCAGCGCAGTGCCGGGAAGCGCACCAGATCGCCCGCGTACGCGGGTTCGCGATCGGTCCAGAGCACGCGCATCGCCTCGGCGGTCTCGCGCAGGAGCTTCCAGCGTGAGCCGAAATTCGCGCCCATCGCCTCGGTCTCCTCACGCATCCAGCCCGCGCCCACGCCCAGGATGACGCGGCCGCCCGAATAAAGATCGAGTGTGGCGATCGCTTTGGCGGTGATCAGCGGTTCACGCTCAGGCAGCAGGCAGATCCCGGTGCCGAGGCGAATGCGCTTGGTGACGGTGGCGGCGACGGTCAGCGCGATGAACGGATCGACCCAGCGGCCGTAGTGTTCGGGCAGTTCACCGACGCCGCCGGGCACCGGCGTCTTGAAGCCGATCGGCACCACCGGATGCTCGGGGATCCAGAGCGACTCGTAGCCGGCGGCCTCGACCGCGCGCGCGATCGCGTCGATCGGGCCGGTCTTCGCGGTGGTCGCGACCAGAATACCTATGTCCATGGTGTATCCACTCCTTCACCGCTTACGCCGGCGCGCGCGGCCGCACCAGGTGCGCCGTAGCCGCGTTCGCAGCATACCGCGAATCGCCGTCGGGTTGAAAACCGCCGCGCAGGGCGGAATCGCCGCGCGGCGAAAATCTCGCGGCGCCAGCTGGAGTTCGCGCCGCTTGACGCCGCTTGGATATCCTTGACGATTGCGGTCCGTGATGCTTTCAAATCAGATAGACCGGCAAACGACGTGGGCGCCAGATCGTGCGCCGGTTCGCGGCTCGGATCACGCTGGCGGCTGGGATCACGCTGAAGGTTCGCATGCGGAGAACAATGGCCAATCCATTCGTAAAATACTCATCGCTGATCACCCTCGATCGTTATCTACGCACGCGGCAGCAGATCGATCCCGGCCTGATCGTGACGCTCGAGCAGGTCGCGCTCGCGGTAAAGCGCGTCGCGCATGAACTGGCGGGGGCCGCGCTCAAGGGCGGATTCGGCCATAGCGGATCGATCAACGTGCATGGCGAGCGCGTCGAAAAGCTCGACGAATGGTCCAACAACGTCTTCGTCGACACCTTTTCCGGCGGCGGTCCGGTCTGCACGCTGATCTCGGAAGAGATGGAGGAGCCGCGGCACGCCCGGGCGCAATGCACCAACGACTCGTATGCGCTGCTCTATGATCCGCTCGACGGCTCCTCGAACACCGATATCAATGGCGCGCTCGGGACGATTTTCGCGGTGCGCCGGCGGCGGCCCGGCCACGGCGAAGGTATCGAGGACGTGCTCGCGGCCGGCAGCGCGCAGATTGCGGCCGGCTACGCGCTCTATGGGCCGGCGACGATGCTGGTATGGACGGCGGGCGACGGCGTCAACGCCTTCGTGCTCGACCGCGGCATCGGCGAATTCGTACTCTGGCAGGAAAAAATCCGCATGCCCGAGCGCGGCAAGACCTACGCCGTCAATCAGGCCAACGCCGCGCGATGGAATCCGGGCACGCGCGCGCTGATCGAGCGGCTGTGCGGACCGAAGGCCGAGGGCGGGGGCTATTCGCTGCGCTATTGCGGCGCCTTCGTCGGCGACTTCCATCGATGCCTGCTCAACGGCGGACTCTTCTTCTATCCCAGCGAGGTAACCGCCGGCGGCGCGCCCAAGGGCAAGCTGCGCCTGATGTACGAGGTCGCCCCGCTATCGATGCTGGCCGAGCACGCCGGCGGCGCCGGCTCGACCGGGCGCGGGCGCGCACTCGAGGTCGTCCCCGAGCGCATCCACGAGCGCGTGCCGGTCTATATCGGCAGCGCGGAGGAAGTCGCGCTGGCGGTGAAGCTCAAGGTCGAGGGCTGATCGGGACCGCACGCGGCGACGGCCCGCCCGATCCCCGAGGCGCGCTACGCGCGGCGCGCAGGTCTTGATTGCATGCGCGCGGCGCGCGCATTACGGATCCCCGATAGTCGTGATCGGGCAACTCGGCGTCGGGCCCCCCGACGGCACGGCGTGCGGCAGTCCCTGGGCGCTGTTCTGCTCCAGGCGCGTGAACGGCGTGCCGGGCAGCGGATTGGTCGCGACCGTCAACAGATTCTGGTTGGCCGGCGGGGTCATCGTATAGGCCGAGGTGCAGAGCGTTGGATTTGTGTCGCAATCGATGGCCGCCGGCTGATAGTTCGAATCCATGACGGTGACGCGATAGTCAACACAGCCTTCGACCGGACAGGCGTAGTATGCTTCGCCGTCCGCAACGTCAGGGCACGGATTGAAGTTACTGCACGAGCAGTCCGGCGCCGGATTCTGGAACGTGGGGCAGGAGGTGCCGCAGCCGGCCTGCTTGGTCGGCGTGAGACATTCGCCGACGGGCGATTGGCCCTCCGTGTTGAGGTCGTCCTGGCGCACGTAGAACGTCAATATGCCGTTGTTGTAGTAATAGCTATCACTACTGGGAGTAACTTTAGTAATGTCGGTGCCAGCATTAGTCAGTTCAAAGGGCTGGTAGACGCATAACCGCTTCGACCTGTTCGGATCCTCGCGATCAACCACGGTCTCGAGTCTGATCTTGAGATTCGGATCGGCCGGCGTGTCGCAACTGGCCGTGTCGCCGCTGCCATTGGGCAACTTGAGCCCCTTGCCTGGGCAGTCCTTGAAAAGCGGCTGTTGCGTGTCGAGATTCCAGCACTGCGTGCGCATCCAGTACTGGCCCAGCGGGTCATTGAAAAATGGCGGACTGAGGATGCCGGTGGGCGATCCCCAGGATCTGAAGCCACGCGTGATTTTGAGCTTGTCCGGCGGTCCATTCACACCGTTGTAGACCAGCGAAACGCGCACGTAGAAGGTGTGATTATTCTGAGTCGGGCTGATATGTGCGTCGGTGAGCCCGATATCCACGACCTTGGGAATGCCCGCGATATCCTGATTGGTCTTATGCGCATCGATCGTCTTAGGCACGCTGATCGTATAGCCATATCCGTTTTGAACCTTGGGTTCCCAGACGCCGTTATTATTGCGCCCGTGAAGATCCATGCTCCAGTGCTGGCCTGGGTAGAGCGTCGGATAATCGACCGTATCCTTGGTGAAGGTGATCCATTGCTCGTATCTCTCATCGAGCGGGGGCACGTTATCGGCCGGCGGGGGTTTAAACCCCTTCTCGGGCCAGAGCGCCTGAAATTCGAGCGTGCCCACCTGCCCCGCGGAAATCAGCGAAGTCGGCCGGCCCTCCAGGACGGCGTTCTGACCGCCAGTCGCGAGACATTCGTCGATCGCGTTGGAGGCAACATTGAAGGGCAGGTTGTTGAGCGAGATCGGATATTCACCGGGAATGAGCGTGTTGCTAGTTGAATCGACGACTGACAACCCGGTCAGCGACCCGTCGCGATCGACTATCACAGTATTCTTGTCGCCGTCGTCAAAATCCCCCAGATTGACCAATTCGGTAAATATCTGATGACGGAAATCGACGTTGGTAAACAGCAGCCCCTCGGTAGTGGTCGTCGCCGGATAGGCACTCTGGTTGTTCTTGAACCAGCCGAGCGCGGCGTCGCCCTCGTAGATGAACCCGCCATGCGAGGATTTGTAGTTGGCAAGAAAGGTGTTATCCGCGGTCGTCAGATGGGGAGTTATATCGACATTGAAATTAACGAAGTGATCGTCGACGATGCGCGGCGGCCCGTCGTAGATAAAGAATCCACTGAAGTTGAAAGTCGGATCGGGATAGCCGAGACCAATCTGATCGAACGCCGCCGGCGTCTGATCGATACAGCCACGCTTGCCGCCGCCGGCCGGGTAGGCCGAATTCACGTCCGGGCACGGACCGAACCGATCGACATTATTCTGGCTAACGCCCACCACCACGGAATTCGCGAACATCGACCATACGCCCGGCGCGCTGCCGTCGGCGCCGCCAGCCGTAACGATCGAGATATCGTCGCGATTGGTGGCCAGACGGGCATTATTGAAAACAAACCAATCGGGCCGGATCCAGGCGCCCAGGTAACGGTTGCGCGAGGCATTGAGGCCGTTAAAGGTCGCAATCAATGCGTTAGTCTCGTCGCCCGGCTGCCCGACCTGCAGCGGATGCAGCTGGCCGGTCCAGGTATTGAAAGCCTCGCCGAAAAAGCCGTCATAGCAGGCGTGCGCGCTGTTGTTCAGAAAGGTGCCGACCGGCACGAAAGGCAGCCGTCCGCTGGGCGGCGGCACGTACCAGTAGCCGATACCGACGCCCTGGCATCCGCCGATCGAATTGCCGATCATGTTGGTGGTCGGGTTGACGATCCAGAATCCGCTCGCCGGTTCGGTATATAGTTGTTCGGTGGTGCATTTGGTATTTTCTTTCGGATAAGTCGGCGCATTAATCAGATCGTTGCCGCCGTTCCCATCCGGCACCATGCACGATCCGTGCGACGGATTTGTCTGGCTATCGACGTCGGGAACATTCAGGCCGTCGTAGCCGAGCGAATAGGCAAGGTTATCGCCGCTCCACCAATAGGCCGGAATCGCGCTGGCGGGCGAGATGCCGAAGTTGTTACTGGTCGCGCCCAGCCCCAAATTACCCTGAAATGTAATTTTATCTTCGTCGCCGATCTCTTCGTAAAAGAGATGGCCGTCGGCGCGCACGCAGACGTTATTGGTTATGTTGAGGTTAGTCGTCGAGTGGACCGTAACACATTTGTTGTAACTGTGATGTATACTGTTGGAATCGACCAGCGGAGAGGTTTTCAATATCCCGTCCTGGTGGAAGTGGATCGGGTAGCTGCCCAGCGAATCCTTGCCGTAGCCCGCGATCTCGACACCCTGGATATTCACCGCCGCGAAACCATGCAGCACCCTGGTTTCGCCGCCCCAGGCCTGGTCGAAGAGCCCCGCATTGGCCCATAGCACGCCGCCGGCGCAGGTGTCGCCGGTGCCGTTGTCGCATACTGTGGCGCCATTCCCGGTGGGCCACGACGCGGGCTGCCGGCTTCCGCTGGTACCGCCAGCCGTGGTGGAAAACTGATACACCTGGGCGCCGATTCGTACCTGAATCGCACTACTTGTCGAATAGCTATTATTCGCCATCCAGAAGGGCAGAGTGGATGAGGTCAGCTTGATATTGCGGCTGAGCAAACCGACCTCGGCGCGCTCGTCAACGCCAAAGTTCTTGCTGGCCGGATCGCAGAAGAAGGCCGGCAGCACGGTGCCGGCGGAATTTTTGCACGCCGGATTCGAGGGATCGGCGGAGGAAGGAGCGAGCCCGCCGAAATGGTAGTATTGCAGCGGTTGAACCAGGGTCAGCAGGTATCCGCCATTGATGCTGTCGACCTGCGGATCCGCCGCGAGTTGCGCGATTTCGGTCTCGAACGGCGAGTAGCTGGTCGTCGCGATCGCGATCCAGTCACCCTGCTTCCAGCCGCTGGCCGCGTCGATCACATTGTCGGTGACATGGATTGTCCGCGCGTCGGGTTCGGTCACCGGCGCACCAAGGCCCTTGCCGGCACCATAAAGGGTGGGATCGCCCGCCGGCTTGAGCAAGGTCGTCCAATTGACGCCGTTGGGCGGAACTCCCTTGGCGCCGTACATATTGAGCGTGCCGTCCTGGCAGACCAGAATACCCTTGTCGAAACGCGACGCTTCGCCGTCGCGATTTCTGCAATCCGGAACGAAGGGCAATTTATCGGGTCGCACCCCGGTCAACTGGATCGTCACCGTATTGCCCGCGTTGCCGGTACCCGATCCGATTGGACAGCTCGAGTTGCCGACCTGCAAAGTGCCGTGAATAAAGATGTTGGCGGTCTGCAGCGACAGATTGCCGCTGTTGGGAAAGGATAACGTCGCGCCTTTTTCAATCGTGATGTCGCCCAGATTGACGAACGACTGGTCGACGTAATACGCCTTTCCCGCGCAATTTCCCGAACCAATCCTGACCGGCTTATTGGAATTTCCAGCGGGCGACACGCAGATCGAAAGCGCTGCTCCGGTCATCAGGGCCGAGCAATCCGCATACGCCCCGCGCACGTTGAGCAAGCTGAGCGCCATTAAAGCAACCATCAGACTCGTGAATTTGAGCGGCATATAGACCAAAGAGGACTTGAATGCATCCTTTCCTCTACGGATATCGCGGTCCATCTTCACCTCTTCAGGGAGTCAATGAGTGCGGCATAAAACGCAATGCTGCGTACGGGACGTGCTTCGTCGAGCCAAAGCTCGCGCGCCAATGCCGAAATACCACATTCCAAAGCGTGCAGCTCGATAAGATAGCGTAACGTCATAGACGCAGGCCAAAATGCAACCTTCGAGTCTTTTCAGCGTCCGAATCTTAATGGTGGCAATGATGAAGATCAATCATGACATGAGCCGCGGTATCCTAATTGGGCCTTAGAAACGGATTAAAGGCTATTTATCGCGATAGTACCGTGCACAAGCGGAATCGGGGGGCGGGAAAGCATGCCGCTTTGCGCGCAAAGGCGGCGTTGGGTCATTATTGAGGCGTCGCGTGCGTTGCAGGCGACTCATCGGTGTATTACAGCCTGTCGTGTCCGACCGATCAGGAGGATTTCTGAATGGACGATCGCAATCTTCTATCCGGCATTCGCGTGATTGACTGCGGAACCTACGTCGCGGGGCCAGCGGCGGCCACCGTGATGTCGGACTTTGGCGCGGACGTGATCAAAATCGAACGGCCGGGCGGCGGCGACCTGTGGCGGCTGTTTTCGAGGCTCCCGGGCTCGGCCCACTCGGAAGTCGACTGGTGCTGGATTCTCACCAACCGCAACAAGAAGAGCGTCGCGCTGGATCTCGCTGATCCGGCCGCACGCGAGGCTCTGATCCGCCTGGTGCGCACCGCCGACGTCTTCCTGACCAACTATCAGCGCCCGCTGCTCGATAAGTTCGGGCTCTCGTGGGAAGAGCTGGCTGCCGTCAACGAGCGGCTGATTTACGCCCACCTGACCGGCTATGGCGACGCCGGCGAGGACGCCGACGATCCGGCCTTCGATGCATTGGCCTACTGGGCACGGTCGGGCCTGATGATGTCGGTGACCGGGCTCGACGGGACACCGGGCGGACCGCGTCCCGGGATGGGCGATCATCCGACCTCGATGTCGATGTTCGGGGCGATCATGCTCGGCCTCTACCAGCGCGAACGGACGGGGCGCGGATCGCGGGTGACCACCTCGCTGCTGGCCAGCGGAGCGTGGGCCAACGCGTGCGATATTCAGGCCAAGTTCTGCAACGCAACGTTTCCGCAGCGCGGCGAGAGCAAACATCCGCCCAACCCGCTGACGGCCGCGTACCTGACGCGCGACAGCAAGCTGTTTCTGCTCGTTCAAATCGATCCCGACAACGAGTTTCCGCGGCTATGCGCGGCCTTCGGGCAGCCGGAACTGGCGACCAACGATTTGTTCGCCGACAACGCCGGGCGGGCGCAAAATGCGGGTGCGCTCTATGCGATCCTGCAATCCCAGTTCGAGACCCGCGAGCTGGCCGAGTGGCGCACGATTTTCAAGCGCAACGACGTCAAGTGGGCACCGCTGCCCAGGCTCGACGAGGTGGTCAGCGATCCGCAGATGCGCGCGGCCGACGCCTTTATCAAGATTGACTACCCGGGCATCGGCGTTTTCGACACGGTAAACAGTCCCGTATTCGTCTCCGGGGTGACCAAGCGCACGCCCACGGCCGCCCCCGAAATCGGGCAGCATACGCGTGAAGTGCTCCGCGAACTCGGCTATTCCGAAAGTGCGATTGACGCCTTGGAGCGCGGCGTCAGTCCGCAATCCTGATCGGCGGCGCGGCGCTTGCGTCCGAAATTATTCAGGGCGGTGATCGCGAGTGTCACCCGCGTTCACCGCCCTGCCCTATGTCATAGCCACAGCCGCCAACACCGGCTATTACCCACCCAGGCGCGCGGCGGGCGCCGACCGACTGACTATTTGATCGCGATCGGATTCACCGCCGAACCACATCCGTAGACCAGCTTGAGCGGCGCGCCGGCGAACAGGAAAGTATATTGGCCGTCCTTGGCACAGTCGGCCGCCAGATCCTTGAGCCAGACGATCTCGTTGAAGATCACGCCGAGGTTGCAGAGCAGCGCCGAATGCAGGATGCCGAGTCCGCCAGTCTCCTTGTTGAGACCCTGCTCGCATCCGATCGTGTCGGCGGTGATCGACGGAATCTCCATCTTGTGCCACCACTCGACCAGCTCCTTGCTGTACTGAAGGCCCGGCTCGTCGAAGGGCTCGCCCTCGGGAAACAGGGCCTTCTGCCCCTCCTTGTAGAAGCGATCGAGCCATCCCGTATGCAGCACGATGATGTCGTGCTTCTCGATCGTAACGCCCTGCTTCTTCGCCGCGCCGAGCAGGTCATCGAGTGAGAAGCCCTCGTCGCGATCGAGATGCTCCTTGCCGCGGTAGCGCGCCGCGTCGATCAGGATGCCGCGGCCGATCACGCCGTGTTCGGCGATCGGCTTGATCGAACACTTCTGCAGGCCGCCGATCGTGGTTTTGGGATCATACCCATTGTAGAGTTTTTCGCCATACCAGGCATGGCCCAGCGCGTCGTACTGGGTAGTGCCCTGCGGGAACATGGTGACGACGTCATCGGAGTATTTGAGGCCGCCGGGAAAGGGCTTGATCCGTCCGCTGATGTAAAACCCTTCGTCGGCGGTCATCGTATGAATCGGCTGCGCGCGGATCGGATGAAGCGGATCGCCCTCCGGCCGCGCCACCGGAACGCCGAGCATGAACACCTTGCCCTGCTGCACCGCCTTGACGCCGCGCAGAACCTCGGCGCTGGTCAGGAAATTGAGGCTGCCGATCTCGTCGTCCGCACCCCAGCGGCCCCAGTTCTTCGGCAAGCCCTTGAGTACGTCGGTAAAATTCTTCACTTCGGCCATCGCTGATATGCTCCTTCGCTCGATCTGGTGAATCAGGATCAGGCGCGCGCCGGCGCCGTGAGTCCGTAAAGTTCGGCCACGTTGTCGTGCAGCAGCCAGTCCTTTTCCTCTGTGGTCAAGCCTATAGTATGCTTGGCGAGCAACTCCTGCGAGCGCGGCCAGGTCGAATCGCTGTGCGGAAAGTCGTTGGCCCACATCAGCCGGCGCGGATTGCACATGTCCTTCATCTTGAAGGCTACCCAGTCGTCCTGAAACGTCATATAGACATTTTCGCGGAAATACTCACTCGGCATCTTCGACAGCTTGCCGCTGGTCATCCAGTAGCGATGGCGCTCGAAGGCGTGATCCATCCGGTACATGAAATGGGGCGCCCAGCCGGCGTCGGCTTCGACGCAGACGATCTTGAGCGCCGGATTGCGCTCGAATACGCCGCTGAAGATAAACGTGCCGATGATGTCCTGGTTGCCGCGGATGATCGACATGAAGGCGTTGATGCGCGGGCCGCGCGAGGCGCGGGCGACGCCCTCGTTGGAAGTGAGTATGTGGAAGCTAAGCGTCATGCGCTTTTCGATCGCCGCGGCCCAGAATTCGTCATAGATGGGGCTGTCGTAGTCCTCCATCACCGGAAAACCCGGCATCATCACACCGCGCAGACCCATCGCCTTGATCCGGTCGAGGTCCGCGATTCCCTCGGCCGGCGAGCGCATCGCGGTCTGGCCGAGGCCGATCAAACGTTCGGGATGGGGCGAGCAGAACTCGGCGATCCAGAGATTGTAGGCGTCGAAGCAGGCCTTTTTATAATCCGGATCGCGATGGTTACAGAGGATCATGCCGACGCTCGGATAGATGATCTCGGCCGCGATGCCGTCGATCTCCTGGTCGCCAATGCGCGCCTCGGGATCCCATCCGCCGCGATGCAATTCGTCGAACTTGGCGCGCGCCGCGGCGCCCGCCAACTCTTCGGCCTTTTTACCGGCGGCCGCCACCAGGCCCATCGGGATGGTCTCGGTCATCCCGTCGATCACGTAGATGTCGCCGCGGTTATCGTCCCAAACGACGCGCGGCGCGGTGTCCTTATATTTTTTGTCGATATGCGCGAGATAGGTGTTGGGCGGCTCCATGATATGGGAGTCCGCGGAGATGATCGGTTTGGTGGTAACCGTGCTCGTCATGCGATTTCTCCTTCGATCGGGGTGATCCGCGCCGGACCGGCCGCGGTCGCGTCAGAATTCCTTGTTAGTCCAGTTGAGCCGCGCCGTAAAGCAAAAAGCGGACTCTCCGGTCAATCGGCGGAACCGGCCCGCAAGGACGATGCGTCGGTTAGGGAACCTCTGCACAAGGCTCTGCGGTCACCCTGAGCGCAGCGCATGGGTCCCGGATCCGGGATTCTTCGCTGCGCTCAGAATGACAACCTGACTTGTGCAGAGGTTCCTTAGTGGCCGGAAACGCCGCCGCTGGCCGCGCGATTGCGCTGGAGCAGCAGCAAGGGACGGAATCAGCACGACCATCGCACGGTCAGCAGGCGGTTGATATCGTTGAACGAGAGCATCGCGGCCTGCGCCTGAATCGCGCCGTAGATCATGCCGAGACCCTGCTTCTGCCCGGTGACGATCTGGGGCAGATAATTGAAGCCCGGCGAGCCGGGCTGAAGCGGCGACGCATTACTGACCACCAGGGAGAGGATGCCGAGATAATCGACGTGGCCGCCGCGCGCGCGGCGCTCGCGCATGAACGGCGGATCGTGGACGAAGCGAGACCATCATGAAGGTGATCGCACCGAGCGGCAGGTTGATGTAGAAATTCCGGCGCCAGTTCCGTGGCAGAGCCATATAGCGCAATGCGCGCGCGCTGCACAGGCCGGCGCGGTCAATACGACGCCATCATGGCGGCCAGCGCGAAGCGCAGACGATGCATTCAAGGCCGGTCGTTTGACTGTATGCGCATAGCGCAATAGACCAGATTTGCGGCTGCGATCCTTGCGGCCATCAATTCAAACTCGGCGAGGCGCAAATGCAGGTATATGAAATTGGCCAGCGCGGCGGGATTGACGGGCTCAAGCTGACCGAGCGGCCGACGCCCAAACCGGGGCCCGGACAGGTGCTCCTTCGCATGCGCGCGGCTTCGCTCAATTATCGCGACCTGATTATTGCGAACGGCGGACTGGGTTATGCCGCCGGATCGCGGATTCCGCTCTCCGACGGCGCGGGCGACGTGGTCGAAGTCGGCGCCGGTGTCACGCGCGTACGGGCCGGCGATCGCGTCGCGCCGATCTTCACGCAGAGCTGGCTCGGCGGTGAAATCGGACGGCATCTGCCGACCGCGCTGGGCGGCGACATTGACGGGGTGCTGGCGCAATACGTGGTCCTCGACGCCGACGGGCTGGTGCACTACCCGGGCCATCTTGCATATGAAGAGGCGGCGGCGCTGCCCTGCGCGGCGGTAACGGCGTGGAGTGCGCTGATCACGCTCGGGCAGCTTCGCGCGGGCGAAACGGTGCTGGTGATGGGCACCGGCGGAGTCTCGATTTTCGCGCTGCAGTTCGCGCGGATGACCGGCGCGCGGGTGATTGCGACCTCGAGCAGCGACGCCAAGCTGGCGCGGCTGGGCGGACTCGGCGCGGCCGAGCTGATCAACTATCGCACCACGCCCGAATGGGGTAAGCGCGCGGCCGAGTTGACCGGCGGGCGCGGCGTCGACCACGTGGTCGAAGTGGGTGGCGCCGGCACGCTGGCGAATTCGCTGGCGGCGGTGCGGCCGGGCGGCCGGATCAGCCTGATCGGACTGCTGACCGGCTTCGGTGGCGAATTCAATCCGATCCCGATCCTGCTCAAGAGCATCTGCTTTCAGGGCATCCGGGTCGGATCGCGCGATATGTTCGAGGCGATGAATAGCGCGATCGAGACCGCACAACTGCGCCCGGTAATCGATCGCACGTTCGATTTCGCCGAGGCGCCGGCCGCCTACCGCTATCTCGAGAGCGGCGTGCATTTCGGCAAGGTATGTATCCGGATATAGCTATCGCCAGGGCGGCGACTTAGTATTGCCACGGCGACGAGTGAGTAATAGATAAACCCTCGCGAGGAATATGAGTATGGACAATGCGGAACTCGAAGCGCGGATTACCCGGATCGAGGATATCGAGGCGATCAAGCGGCTGAAGGCGCGCTACTGCGCAATCTGCGACGACAAGCACAATCCCGACCTGATCACGACGCTGTTCGCCGAGGACGGTATCTGGGAGGGCGCCGACCTCGGGAGCCATCAGGGGCATGCGGCGATTCGCGCGCTGTTTCAATCCTTTCAGGAGCGCATCAGCTTCTCGCAGCATAACGTGATGAACCCGATAATCGAGGTCGCCGGCGATCGCGCCAAGGGTTCGTGGTACCTGCTCGGGCCGTTCACCTTTCGCAAGGGCAATCGCGCGCTATGGCTCGCGGCCCGCTATGACGACGATTACGTAAAGGTCAACGGCGAGTGGAAGTTCCAGCATCTACGGGCGATTGGCCGGATGGCCGCGCCGTACGCCAAAGGCTGGGCAGCGTAGAATAGTTTCGGTGTCCACGTACGTCGCATCGGACGGGCGACGCGGGAGGGACGCATCGGGAATCCGCAACGAATGAGGCGGGACATGGAACACCCCATATCCCGCCTCTGGCCTATTCAGTCGATTATCTAACGCAGGCCGGCGACAAATTCCTTGAGTGCCGCGTTGAATTCGAGCGGCTTTTCCAACTGATGGAAATGGCCAACGTCCTTGACTACGCTGAGCTTCGCGCCCGGGATATTGTCGGCGAGAAACTTATTCGCGGCGACTGGCGTGGCGTTGTCTTCTGCGCCCGCGATCACGATCGTCGGCGTGCGGATACTCGAAAGCTGGTTCTTGATATTCCAGCCGAAAACGCCGTTAGGATCGGCCATCGACGAGTCGAATACATGTTTTGGGAAATTCGACTGGACCTGAAAGTGACTCTTCATTACTTCGAGGATCTCCGGACGCTCGCGCTTCGATTTCGCAGAGACGGCGCCCTCCAGCAGCGCGCTGAAGGTGCCTGCGAAATCATTCTTAAACGCCGCGGCGGCCTCTTTGGGCATGCCTTCGCCGAGTCCGGTGCCGGAACTCAGGATGACCTGCCCGAGCACACGGCCGGGATTGTCGAGCGTGAACTGCATCGCGATCATGCCGCCGATCGAATTGCCGACCAGCACCGCCCGATCGATCTTTTCCGCGTCGAGCACCGCCTTGACGTCGCGCGCATGCTCCTGGATCGAATAGCCACTTTTGGGCTTGTCCGAGCGTCCGTGGCCGCGATGGTCAATGGCTATCACATGGTTGGTGCGGGCGAACGGGAAAATCTGGTAGTACCAGATATAGCCATTGGTCGTCCACGGATGGAGAAAGACGATTGGCGTTCCCTGCCCGTGAATGTCGTAGAAAATTTTGGTTCCGTTATTTTCAGCGTACGGCATCGAATGGTCTCCCTGCTGCGCGGCACGGACGAAATCGAGCGATCCGCCGGGCCGCGATTAGATTCGTTGGCTCAGGCGTGCGCGCCTCTCAAGCATTGGATATATACCAGCCTGCGCGGTTTTGCACGGATCGACAAGGGCGCGGCGACGGCGCGCGAAAGCGTTGCGGCCGTGGAAACGACGGGCCATGCGATGTTTGACATGGACGGCGCGGTTGCCGGATAAGCGAATATGGCTGCGGGCCGGCGATCGCGGCTCGCACAGGCGCAAGCGGAGGAAATCGCAATGGGACGGATATTCTTGCGGCGGGCGAATCTGATCGACGGCGCAAACGCGCCGCGGAAAAACGCCACGGTGGTGGTCGAAAACAATCGCATCGCGGCGGTCGCGACCAACGGCGACGCACCTAAGCCGGGCGCCAACGACGTCGTCTATGACGTGGCCGGGCGCTCGCTGATGCCCGGAATGATCCAGTGCCATTACCACGTCGCCTACGACAATATCGGCACGCTATTCGACCTCGACATGAAGCATCCGCCGACGATGCTGACGCTGATCGCCGCGAAAAACGCCGAACTGCTGCTGCGCTGCGGCTTCACCGGCGCGGTCGGCGCGGGCACGCTGCACAATATCGACGTGACGCTCAAACGCGCGATCAACCAGGGCCTGATCCCGGGACCGCGCTTCATGGCCGGCGGACGCGACGTGGTGACGACCGGCGATTCCGTCGACTTCCATCCGAGCTGGTGGAAAATGCAGATGGAGGGACTCGGTTTAATCTGTGACGGACCCGACGAATTCCGCAAAGCGGTGCGTGACGAAATCAAGCAAGGCGTCGACATCATCAAGCTCTACCCGACCGGCGGTCACGGCCTGGCGTGGCCGGCCGACGTGATGACGATGACGCTCGAGGAGATGAAAGCCGCGTCCGACACCGCGCACGAACGCGGCAAGAAGATTCGCGGGCACATTATCTCGAAACGCGGGATCATGGCGGCGCTCGACGCGCGGCTCGACGTGATCGATCACGGCGACCAGATGGACGACGAATGTATCGAGCGGATGGCCGAGCAGCGGACGTTCCTGGTGCCGAGCCTGTATTTTCCGTACATGATGGCGGAACAGAAACGGCGCGAGGGCAAGGCGTCGTTTCCGGGCGTCGAGGAGATGACGCGCGGCCTCGAGCATTCGTACCTGACGCTACCGAGGGCCCAGGCGGCGGGCGTGAAGATAGTGATAGGCGACGACTTCGGCACCTCCGCGATGCCGCATGGCGACTACGCCAAAGAGCTCGCGGCATATGTCAACGGCGCGGGAATTCCGGCGCTCGAGGTGATCACGTGGGCGACCCGCAACGGCGCTGAACTGCTCGGGATGGGCGACGAACTCGGCACGATCGAAGCGGGCAAACTCGCCGATCTGATCGTGGTCAACGGCGATCCGGTCAAGGACATCACGGTGCTTCAGGACCGCGCCAAGCTCGACGTAGTGATGAAAGACGGCAAATTCGTCGAATGCCATCTGACGCCGGGCAAAGCCGCGGCCAGGGCGGCATGAATCGTCGCGCGCGGCGCCGATCGGCATAGCGGATAGCCAAGCGTGCTCAGCCCTGAGCATGGGCAAGAGCGGACCGGTGCGGCCGAATAGCTATTAGCTATTCGGCCAATTCGCCGAGCAGCGCACCGGCGTCTTTCAGGTCGACGATGCCGAAGCCCTCGGTGAACCAATTGTAAATTACGCCCAGCATCGTACGCGCCTCCTCGTGGCGACCTTGTTTGTCGAGCAGGCGCGCGAGGCTCGCCGTGGCGCGCAGCTCGGCGGTCCGCGACGCCTGGCGGCGCGCGACATCGATCGATTTGCGCATGCTCGCCTCGGCCGCCGACTGCGCATCGGCGCCGCCGAGTTGGAGATAGAGCGCGCCCTGGACAAGATAGACGAGGGACTCGCCGACCCGCAGCCCGCTGCGTTCGATCTGCTCGATCGCTTCGTCGATCAGCTTGAGACCTTCGCGCGCCGCGCCAGTGTGACCGAGCGCGTCGGCGGCCGCAATTTTCCAATAGAGCTGGTGGCCGCGCCGCTGGTTTCGAAGTCAGCGGCGCCCCCGCGCAATTGCGCAATCGCCTCGTGGAATTGCCCGCGGCCGAGCAGGATCCGCCCGCGGGTGACGGCGGCCTGCGCACTCCACAGCGAGAAACCATTCTCAGTGGCGAGCGCGTCGAGCGCGTCGACATTCTCCATCGCGGTGGAGGTGTCGCCGATTTCGCGGCGAATCTGCGCCAGGCTACTCAGCGCGAGCGCCACCGAGTAGGGTCCGGCGCGGCGCGCCAGCACCAGCGCCTCCTCGCCGCGTGCGAGCGCCTGTGTCGGATAGCCAAGCGCCATCAGGGCCGTGCTCAGGATTGAAAGGATCATCGGACGGGGCTCGCCCACGTCAACGAGCGGATAGCCGGGAAGATCGGCGGGCAGCGCCAGCGCCCGCTGGCAGAAATCAGCCGCCGCGGAGAACTCGCCAAGCAACACGTGAGTCTGCGCGAGGGCGATATACGCCCCCATGAGCATCGCCGGATACCCAGTGCGCTCCGCAATAGTCAGTTGCTCGAAACCCAGCGTGCGCGCCGTCTCCAGCTCGTGGCGCATGATGTAACTAAATTGCAATCCGAAAACCACCCAGTAGAGCGCGTCGACGTCGCCGAGCTGCTCGCAGAGCTCGCGCGCGCGATCGAAGGCCTGCCGCACCTCGTCGGCGCCGGGTCCGCGCAGCGGAATCAGGAACTGGGCGAGCGCGGTGAGCATGTGGATTTCGAGGCGGTCGCGCTCGTCCGAAGGGGGCATCGTGGCGATGAGCTTGAGCGCGGCGGTCATGTGATCGGCGGCTTCGGGATAGGCGGCTCGGCGCGCCGCTTGCCGTCCGGCGAGATCGAGATAGTGAACTGACGCGAGCGCGTTGCCGGAGCGGGTGTGATGATTGGCGAGGTCGGCCAGATGGTCGTCGAGGCGGCCGGCAAAAATATTCTCGATCGCACGGGCCGCGCGATCGTGCAGTACCCGGCGCTGTTGGCCGAGCAGCGAACCGTAGGCGACCTCCTGGGTGAGCACGTGCTTGAAAGCGAAGCGGGTGCCGTGCGAATCGGATTCCTCGTAGATAAAATCGCCGGCCTCGAGGTCGGCGAGCGTCCCTTCAAATTGATCGGCGGAGGTGGCGGCGAGTTCGCGGGCGAGGGCGGCGGGAAATTCGCGGCCCAGGACCGCGACGGTCTGCAGCAGGTCGCGTTGGGCGGGCGCCAGGCGGTCGATGCGCGCGGCGATAATTCCCTGCACCGTTTGTGGAATCCTGACATCGGCGAGCGAACGCGTCAGCGTGACCTCACCGGTGCGGGCAAGGATGCCCTGCTCGAAGAGCGCGCGCACGATCTCCTCGATGAAGAACGGATTACCCTCGGTCTGCGCGAAAATCAGGCGCTTGAGATCGGCGAGCGCGGGCGACGGACCGAGCAGCGCGGCTAGCAGCTCCTGGGTGCATTCGACCGGCAGCGGGCGCATCTCGAGTTCGCCGTGATAGGCGCGTCCGGTCCACCGATGCGGGTACTCGGGGCGATAATTCAGCAGTATCAGAATAGAGGCTTGCTCGATCGAATCGACCATCAGATCGAGCAGCGCCTGGCTCGCCCCGTCGATCCAGTGGAGGTCTTCGAAAATCAGAATGAGCGGCTGATTGGCGCTCTCGCGGATCAGGATGCGCCGGATCGCTTCGAGCGTGCGCTGGCGTTTAATCTGCGGGTCCATGCGGGCCAGCGGATCGTCGCCCTCCTGGATACCCATCAGTGTGAACAGGTAGGGCAGCGTATCGTCGAGCGTGCGATCGAGCATCAGGATTTTGCCGCCGGCCTTCTCGCGCCGCCGACGCAGATCGTCGCTGTCGGCGATGCCGAAATAATCCTCGAGCAACTGGATTACCGGCAGGTACGGCGACGCCTTGCCGTGCGACACGGCGAAGGTCTCGAGCAGCAGGCATCCGCGGCCGGCGACCGCGTTGAACTCATAGAACAGCCGCGATTTTCCCACGCCCGCTTCACCGGCCGCACAGAGTACCTGGCCGTGACCGGCGCGGGCCAATTCCAGCGCATGCTTGACGCGATCGAGTTCCGTGACGCGGCCGCAGAATTTCGTCAGCCCGCGCATCGCGGAAACCTGCAGGCGCGTGCGCAGTGGACCCAGCCCGATCGCCTCGAATACTTCGATTGCGGCGCTGACGCCCTTCACCCGCCGGGCCGAGCGCTTTCAGCGCGAAATATCCGGCGACCAGGCGCGCCGTCGCGCCGCTCAGCACGATCGCGCCGGTCGGTGCGATTGCCTGCAGGCGCGACGCGAGGTTGGTCGTATGGCCGATCGGCGTATACTCGGTGCGCTCGCCGGTCTCGATCGATCGCACCACGACCTCGCCAGTGTGGATGCCGACACGAATCTCGATCGGCACGCGGCCTTCGGCGCGCAGCCGCGCGGCGTAGGTCAAGATCGCGGCCTGCATGCGCAGCGCCGCATACAACGCCCTTTGCGGATGATCCTCGTGCGCGACTGGCGCCCCGAACAGCGCGAACATACCGTCGCCGGTCGATTGCACGACGTAGCCGTCGAAGCGACGCGCCGCCTCGATCATGATGCGCAGTGCCGGATCGATGATCGCGCGCGCCTCCTCCAGGTCGAGGTCCTCCATCAACTCGGTCGAGCCCTTGATGTCCGCGAACAACGCCGTCACCGTCTTGCGCTCGCCCTCGATCACCTTCGAGGCGGCCGGCTGCTCCGGCGCGACGCGGATATTGAGAGCCGTTAATTGAGCTTGGGATGAGATGATTGCGGCAGTGGCCGAGTGTGCGGCGAGCGCGGCGCCGTAATCCTGGCAGAACTTCGCGCCGGGCGGATTTTGAAACTCGCAGGCGGCACAGCGGATCGCGATCGCGGAGCCGCATTCGATGCAGAACTTCGCGTTGGGATTGAGCTCGGCGTTGCAGCTTGCGCAGTGCATTGAATGGCCGGCGCCCCCCGGCGGCGTGGTTCGCGCGCCAAGCTATCACGATCGCGCGGCGCGTTATCTATGCATTCCCTCCCGGTCCGGATGAGTCCGCCATCAATCCGGCGACAGGCGCGCGGGAATCGACTTGTAGCCGACGATGAAATTCGAGCGCACGCGGCGCTGCGGTCCAACCGGCTGCGCGTCGGGATAGCGGCGCAGGAATTCTTCGTAAAAGACCCGGATTTGCATCTCCGCCAGCCGCGCGCCGAGGCAGAAATGCTGTCCCGTGCCGAAGCCGAGATGGGCCGGTTCGGCGCGTGCGGCGTCGAACTTGAACGGATCGGCGAAAACCGCTTCGTCGCGATTGGCCGAGCAATACCAGAGGATCACTTTGTCGCCGGCACGAATCGCCTGGCCGCCAAGCTCGGTGTCGGCGATCGCCGTCCGCCGCATATGCATTACGGGGCTGACCCAGCGCACGATTTCAGCCGCCGCACTGCCCAGCAATGAAGGGTCGTCGATGACGCGGCGCCTCTGCTCCGGATGAGCGGCGAGGGCGAGAAAACCGCCGGCGATCGAGTTGCGCGTGGTTTCGTTGCCGGCCGCGACCAGCAAGATGAACGTTCCGATATAGCGCTCGCGGGTCAGCGCCTCACCGTCGATACGCGAATGCACCAGCATGCTGATCAGGTCTTCGGCCGGCTCCCGCAAGCGCGCATCCCACATCCCGATTGCATACTCGGTCATCGCGGCGATCTTGGCGCCCATCGCTTCCGGCGACGCGCGGTATTCGGGGTCGTCCTCGGCGATCAGCGCATTGGACCATTCGAACAGCCGGGCGCGATCGGGCTGCGGCACGCCGATCAGTTCGGCGAGCATCTGGATCGGCAGTTCGGCCGCGATGTCGGAGACGAAATCGCAGCTCGCGGCGTCGCCGAGGCGATCGAGAATCGCACCGACGCGCGCGCGAATCCGGCCTTCGAGCGCGCGCACGCGCTGCGGCGCAAAGCCCGGCGAGACCATCCGCCGATATTGATTATGCTCCGGAGGATCCATGCTGATCATCGGCGCTTCGGTCTGATCGGCGCCGGCTCCGGCCACTCCGACCACCTGCTCGTCGAACATGCGATGACCGCCATGGCGGCGCTCTGACGAAAAGACTTTCGTATTCTTCGACACCGCCACGATGTCGTCGTAGCGCGTCACCGACCAGAAGCCGCGGCCGTCGGATTCGGGGTTCCAGACGACCGGCGCTTCGTGCCGCAGCCGGGTAAAAGCCGCATGCGGAATACCCTCGCGATAGAGATCGGGATCTTTCAAATCGATGAAGCTGGTCTTCATATCCAACCCCTTTCGTTCGGCGTGAAATCCGCACCGCGCGAGGCGCGCCCGCGCGGCGCCGGCCATCGCGCGGACTGCATCGCCGATCACCGGTGCGCAGATATACCACGGATATATGCACCGGCGGATGCGGCCCCATGAGCGGGGGTGAACGCGGCGCCGGTCGGTAGTACGGAGGTCGCGACCCAGCTAAGGAACTCTGCACAAGTTAGGTTGTCATTCTGAGCGCAGCGAAGAATCCCGGATCCGGG
>JADEYI010000668.1_pt1 | contig 40301 bp, 30 predicted proteins | sample 8542331 | NCBI WGS metagenome assembly JADEYI01 (sample SAMN16510988, study PRJNA670497) | mine drainage metagenome | isolation source: biofilm near Copperflume 1 | place: Germany: Marsberg coppermine Kilianstollen | collected 2018-02 | reverse complement strand
AACTTCCGAATTTTAGCGCATTAGCCCTTTTTTAAAATCGTGACGAAAACAGGAAGAGGGATTAATAATTGATTAATAATAATTAAAGGATTTGTCCTACGGTAACTTCTTGAAAAGAATCGGCATCAAAATATTTTTGTGCCACGCCTAAAAAGTCTTTAGGATTGGCCGATTTTAGAGCAGAAAAAAGATTATTGTAATAAGGCTCCTCTAGCTTATTTAAGCGGAGATTTTTAATCTTTTCAAGAACTGCAAAAGGATTGGCAATTTCTAATTGAAGACTTCCTAAAAAATGATTTTTAGCTGAAATAAATTCATCTTCAGAGATTGGGTATTCTCCTAATTTTTTTATTTCCTTCTTAATTTCTTCTTTGGCGACTTCTAATTTGTCGTTGTTTACATCGGCTCCGATCGAAATCATACAATCGTTTTTGAAAGGATGTATAGAAGAATATATTCCATAGGTAAGTCCTTTTTCCTCTCTAATACTTTTCATCAAGCGTGAGCCAAAGTACCCTCCAAGAATATGATTGAGCAATAGTAATTGAAAATAATCTGAATGGTGACGATTAATAATTTGCCTGCCGAATCGAATTGAACTCTGGACGCTTCCATCTTTAGGAACGTGTTGGGTATGGAATCCTGCATTTTTAGAAAAATTACTTTCCGCTAATTTTTGTGGAATTAGAGAATTAAATTGTTGAGCGACCCAATCAATTTGATTTGATTTTATATTGCCGATTAAATAGATTTCAAAAGGGTGAAAGTTCTGTTTAAAAAATGATTTAATATCTTCAAGCCTTAGTTGTGTAACATTACCTTCTTCAATTGTTCTTCCATAAGGGTGATTTTCTCCGAAAATATTTTTACGGAGAAGCTTAGCGGCCACATAGCTATTTTTCTGATTACTGACCTTTAGGTTCTGTATGAAAATTTCCTTTTGCAGGATTAACTCCTCTTCGGGGAACGAAGGGGAAACCAGGATTTCCAAAAATAGGGGAAAAAGCTCCTGAATATATTTCGCTAAGGTAAATAGGGAGATAACGGTATAATCGTAACCTGGTGAAATTTCTAGTTGGGCTCCATAGTAATCAAAGATTTCTGCGATTTCCTGAGCAGTTTTAGTCGCAGTGCCCTTATCGATCAGGCTGGCAGTAAAGTGCGACAGCCCTGAGCTTGATTCGTGCCATTTTCCTGCCTTAAAGATTAATTCCAACTTAACTATTTCTTGTTGGACCCCAGGTAAAAAGATAAGGTTCGATCCCCCGTTTAAAGAAATGACTTCCGCTTTGGGAAGATTGAATGAAAAATTAGTTGAAAAGACTGGCGCAGAAGAACGATTTAACATGTAATCGATCAAGGGGTTACCGATTCAGTTTGTTTTTTTTCCTTGACGGGAAGAACATAAAACAAGGTAAACCGAATTGTTTCAGCTAATGCACTTTGGCCGATAGTAGTTGGTATCATGTAAGACATATCCAACCCAAAAATGTCTTTGCTAGGTCCTTCGTACCGAAACCCAAGACCAGCGGTTAAGTATTTCCTGTTTCCGTTGGCTGCGGACTCGTAATGATAACCTAACCGTGCTGCAAAAAAGTTGTTGTACCAGTATTCCATTCCAGAGGCGATGTCAATCTCTTTCATTTCTGAAGCAAAATTAGTGTCGGAGAACGAACCTAAAACACCATTGAGCATTGGCTTAAGTCTGCTTCCCGGGGCGGTGCTGGGCACCATTAATTTATTAAAGTCCATTACAAACGTAAGGCTATTCATCGGATCAAGTTCCGTTTTATAGGCTCCACCAAGGCGAAGGTTAGTGGGAATAAAATCTTTGTTGGCGGCACTGGTATAGGTCATCTTGGAGCCAAGATTTGTTATGGAACCACCTAATGAGAGGGTGGCGTTTCGGCCATCAAATTGTTTTGTATAAAGTGCACCAAGGTCAACGGCAACCGAACTGCCTGCTCTTGCATCGGTGGTGCCTGTAAAACTTCCAGTGAGATTTGATCGGATGTAGCGTATTGACCCACCGATCCCAAAATTCTCTGTGAGTCGCCTGGAGTAGGTAACATCAAGGGCATATTCGCGAGGATTGTATAGCCCAAGATCCACATTGTTTCCGTCTCTGAAATTGATATTGCCCATGTCAAAATATTTCAATGAACCTGATACTACTTGGTTTCTATCTATTCGATAAAAACCAGTTAAATACAATAGTTTCATGTCATTGATTATCCTGGCCAACCAGGGTGTGTAGGAAGTTGAAAACCCGTATCCGCCTTTGTCGATGAAGACGAGTTTGCCCGGGTTCCAATAACTGGAATTGGCATCGGCTGAAGTGGCCACGCCCGCATCGCCCATGCCTGCGGCACGCGTGTCGGGAGTAATGGTTAAAAAGGGTACAGCAGTGGTAATGACATGGTTGGAAGAATCTTGACCAACGATCTGTCCAGAAGTGCCTTGGGCATTCGTTTCAATGATAATAACCAAAGGCAAAAGCCAGCCATATAGAAGTTTCTTCATAGGTCAATTCGAGAGGTAAAGGTAATCAATTCAATATAATTAACTTAGCCGACTGTTCATTTTGTGAACCATCAGCAAGGGAACGAACAAAGAGCCTAGCAACGTATAAACCAGAGCCAAATTTTGTTCCATCGGTACTTTCACCATTCCAAGTCCCCAAATCCACTTGGTAGGTGCTTTCCGGAATTGAGTAATTAATATTCGCCAATGGTTGCCCGGTAAGATCATAGATAATAAGGGTTGCCTCGAGGTCTTCACCGGCCCTCGAATGGGTAAATTGAAACGTAGTACTTTCAATTCCTGAATGAAATGGGTTGGGATAATTCACGAAATTATTGAGGCTGATCCCTGATCCTGCCACTGAAAAATTTATGGATACGGTTGACCGATTGTTATAGGTATCAGAAGCCGAAAGGGAAAGTTGATGGTTTCCTTTTTTTAAAGTATCCAATGGAAAGATGATAGTTCCTATTCGGAAATTATCCTTTGCGGAATTAAAATAGTCATTGATCTCGTAGCTCCATTTGCTATCTAGTGCGGCAATGATATTGTTTTGGGGGTTTATAGATGCTGTGTTAATACCGCTCTTGTCTGAAAGAAGGGCGACAAGTTGCGTGTTTGAACTTACGGTGCCTCCATTTACGAAAGTGGTATCACTCACAAACAATTTGATCTTTGGTGGTGTAATATCAGGAGCAGGCGAAGCTTCAACTCCACCGACAACGAAGCTTGTAAATGCCCCTGTGGCGGTTGTGCCGGTTGTTGAGTAAGCATAAAAACTTAGTTTTCCGCTGCCATAATTGGAAACCAGATTATCGGGCACTAAAAAATTCAATTGAAAGGAGCCTTGCGAAACGGAAGAAGATCCTTGAAAAAGGACGTTGGCACGTTCTACAAAGTTGTAGGGGGTAGCAGGCGGATTCCACGTGTCGGCAGGGTTAGCATTGGTAGCAAAACTTTGCTGCTGATCATATACGGTTACAGTCACTGTTCCGTTGAAGCTGGTTAGCTTCGACCCATTGTTTTGCACTTCACCCAGAATGGTAACTTGTGAAAAAGCTTTTAAGGTATCGGTTCCAGAAAGTGTTTTTATTTGGTCTACAACCACCTGGTTATTTGGTAAAACTAGATTCATTGATGGGTCGCCTAACAATGAAAAATTTCGATTGGACACACCGTTTAAACTCTTATTTTTTGTGTCGCGCATGATCAACCCTAAATTCCTAAAGGTATTGTTGTTTTTTGAAAACAGTGATTGGTAAAAAGCTTGGTTAAGCTGAAAATTAGTTCCCGAGTTAACCGGTCTGGCTGTCGTTACTAAACCGATGCCTCCTCCTTTTGGTTGTAGAATTAGGAGCTCACCTGATGATATAATAGAAGGATCATCGTTTCTGCCAAATTCGCAAGTGGCGGTGACAAAGAGTGGATACGTTGGTGCGTTTTTCCAACTTTGCACAAGATCGGGGCCTAGGATTTGCTGCTGAGTCCATACTTGTTCAGAGCCGTGGCCTGTGTAATTCACAATTGCCATTCCTTTCCGCACGGCCAAATCCAACGCTTTAGATGCATCGGAACTTGCCGGCCCGGTTGGCGTCATGGTTTGTTTATAGGAATCGAGGAAAAGTTTTTTAGCGTTAAAATTGGGTGTGGTTTGTTCGATGGTATTGGCTAATTGATCAGCCTGACTTTCGTGAATATTGAAATCGCCATCATCCCCAACGAAAAGAAAATTATTGGCCCACGGCCCAAATCGATTGGGGTTTGTTTCATAATCAATAAGTTTATCCACCACGGTCGTGGCATCGGTTAAATTTTTTGCAGGGATTCGACCAATCCCAATATCGAGCGCATAATTTTTTGCAGGGTTTTCTGGCCATGCTCCTTCGTTATCCTGAAGAAAGCCAAAATAATCATCAGACGAATAGGTTGCCAAGGGATCAAGCGATTCATAGGATTCGTAGATGGGCACAAAGTCGGTGTTTTCAAAGACCCTGTTCTTATAATCATACGATCCGCGACCAAAAAGCAAAACAAACTTCAATTGCGAATTTGATTTTTTGTAAACGTCTCGAATAAAATCACGCAAGGCAGTGAAGTCGGGTTTGCCACCACTATATTCGTTAAATATCGCATCTGTACTGACGACCACAGGCGTTAATCGATTGTGGCTTTGACGAAAAGAGGCTAGCCGATTGGCTTGGCTAAGTAGAGGCGCATAGGTGATGATGAGCAGATCCGCTGAAGTGATCGCATGGAGATTTTGATTAGTGACAGTTGATTCAAAATTGGGTGTGGAGATTTTTGTGGGATTAAAGACCACAAATTTTTTCAACGTATCCGTTCGTGTTGAAAAACTAAATGTATTTCCATTCAACTGGGTTGTTTGGTTTTTTACATTGAAAAAATTTGTAATGTCCCAGACTAAATTGGTGGATGTTACTGAACTGATTTGAAATGAAGACGTTGGATTTGCCAGGCTGGGCACTGAAGTAAATATGGTTTGGTTGCCATAAAGAGCCAATGATCGCTGGACACTGAAAATCAGATAGTCCAGGTAGCCGATAGAGATACCAGGGCCGCCTTTGGTGAACTGGTACTTTAGCTGTTGTGAAGTTTGGGCTGCGGCTGACACGGTCGATTCGTTGAACGATAGTGTATCGATGCGAACGATTCCTTCAACCCCGTAAGGTGTATTGGGGATGGGAGAAATTGGCTGGGCAAGAATAGCGTTGTTGTTGAAAGATACATTGAAAGAACTAGCGGTGATTGACTGTGCCATTACGTGACTTGTCATTTTAATTGTTGAATTTGGTATAATGCCCGGAAGGCTAAATTGAACAGTCAGCGACAGGGACTGATCAAATTGCTCACCAAACCATTGGCGACCCGAGTGCAGTAAATTATATAAGTCGTTTTCATAATAGGCAAAGTCATCGAATTGGGTGATCAGCGGAAATACTCCCGACAGATTTTCACTTTGAGTCATTCTTTTTCCAGTTGAATCAGAAATGGCTAGATAGTAGAAGCTTTTATCGGTAAATAAATTATTTTTATAACTAAAGAAATTGCTTTTTGTGTCAAAGTTGTACGTGTCCGGGCCCTGACCGTAAAATAAGAGATAATCGCCAACATTAAATTGCCCATCGGCCTCACCCACCACGGTGATTGCAATCTCTTGAAGATCAATAACCCTTGAGGTATTATTTGGCTGAGGAAGCATTCCTGGCTGACCGGTGTAGAGCCGTATGTTTTTTGGGTTGATCTTTGAGGGAATAACCCCGGCTTTTTGGAGTAGCGAATAGTCAATTTTATAAACCCCTTCGTTGGTTACCGAAAACTTGTACCAATTTCCGGTGTTCAACACGGAAGACTGCCCAAATGCCTGCGCGACAATGGTAAGATATAAAATGATTTGGATTTTTTTTTTGGTCACGCAAAAATGTATAAAACTCCTTATTGCCCCACTTTCCCAACTAACGAAAATGCGATGTACATTAGTATAATCAGCGGCACAGCCGCCTGGCCCAAGGCCAACAGTACTAATACGGCACAGGCTAAAAAAGTAAACCTTAATTTATTGTGCTGCCACGAAAAGTCTTTGAACTTGAATGCCATAATATCAATACGCGATACCAGCAGCAGGGAAAATACAATCGTAATAGAAACCAAAACCCAGCTCTGTTGAACGAACAAGCCGGCATCACCTGAAATAAAGGGAAGTGCCGTAATAAAAATAGCATTTGACGGAGTGTTCAATCCCTTAAATGAATTTGTTTGTGTTTCATCTACATTAAAAATGGCAAGACGTAAAGCTGAACAAACCGCAATGAAAAAAGCTAAAAACGGTAAATAACCGTTCGGTGAAGATGTGGCTATCATTTTATACATCATGAGCGCGGGCAACAAGCCAAAACTCACCATGTCCGCCAAAGAGTCGAGTTCTTTACCAATGGGCGAGGTTACCTTAAGCCAACGGGCGGCAAAGCCATCAAAGAAGTCAAAAACTCCGGCAGCCCAAACAAAATAGGCGATGGGCACGGTTCTATTTTCTAAACAGAAGACAACCCCGAAGCAGCCGCAAAGCAAATTGCCGCACGTCAACGCGTTTGGTAAATGTTTAATTAACTTCATTTGATCAAACTTAACGCGCAAAATGGATTGGAAATTTTCTCTCTCCGCAGTGTGGTGGTTGGTCCGTGGCCGGGATAAACAACTACTTCATCGGGAAGTAAAAATAATTTTTTTTGGATACTTGAGATCAAGGTGTCGTGATTACCGCCCGGTAAATCGGTGCGGCCGATGCTTCCGGCAAAAAGTACATCTCCTGCAAAAATCATTTTCTCTTTCAAATCATAAAATGCGATATGGCCGGGTGCATGGCCGGGTAAAAAAAGAATCTTCCATTCGGTGTTGCCAAAAGCGATGGTGTCTTTTTCATCTATGAACCGATCCGGCTCGGCTTCCCGGTATCCCTCAAAGCCATAGACCGGGGCGTAATTTTTTACTGCCTTTAACACCGCTTCTTCAATCTTATGAATCAGCAGTGGGGCGTTGAATTTGTCTTTGGTAAAATCATTACCCAGCACATGGTCGATATGGCAATGGGTGTTGAGGATGTACTTTATATTGAGTTTGTGGTCGTCAATATACGTTGTCAATTCCTTTTGTTCTTCACGCGAATAGCATCCAGGATCAATGATTACCCCTTCGTGGGTTTCATCAGAAACAACGTAGGTGTTTTCAGAGAAGGCATTGAAAGTAAAAGTTTGGATAGAAAGCATGGGCAAAGGTAATGCGTTCAATTGATTTTTTCTTTTACTTCTTCCTTTAACGGAGTCAAATGTCTTTTTACGATTGTCCAGATTATCCGATCATCTACATTATCATAAGAATGAATGAGTCGATTTCTCAGGCTAATGATTTGTTGCGCCTTAATGAAGCTATTATCAGATGATAACTTCAAAAACAGTAAAGGCAGAAATGTGGTTTATGGAATCAAGAATGTCAGACAAATATTTCCTCTCTTTGTCCGTCATAGATCAATTTTTTGGATGAATCAATGTTCTTTCTCAAGTAAGGATTGCGGATTGATTCTTCGGTGAGTAAATCAACTTTTCTGTTAAAAAATGTTTCGAGGTTATTCCAAAACGTCAAAAGCATTTCGCCATAGTCTAAAGGGTCGGTGATGTCTAATGATACAATGACATCAATGTCACTTTTTTTGGGATCAAAATTCTTGGTAAGAACAGACCCAAAGGCATATATTTTGCTCACTTTGTGCGATCTGCATAGCAAAACAAACTCATCGTGACAATCGTGCAATATTGTCTTCAAATTCATTCCTCAAATATACTCAATATCTATTCCTTGATAATTCCAAGGCCAATGAGCAAATTTGCTCTCTAGAAAGAACTGTATGCATTATACCTGCCTTAAAGTTGATTGTCATCCTGAATATGCCGAGATCTTAATGGCCGAAATAGCAGAAGCGGGATTTGATACCTTGATGGAAACCGAAACGGGATTTGAAGCTTATATTGAAGGAGATCAATTTGACGCTTTACTCGTTGAATCGGTGAAAGAAAAGTACAGCCACATTTCTCCACTAATTTTTTCTTTTAGTCATGTAGAAAAACAAAACTGGAATGAAGAGTGGGAAAAGAATGTGGAGCCGATTTTTGTTGACGATAAATGCTTAGTGCGGGCTGAATTTCATAAAATTGAAAAGAAGTATCCGTATGAAATCATTATCACGCCTAAAATGTCATTTGGCACAGGCCATCACCAAACCACCAATTTGATGTTGAAAAACCAGATGGCGATTGACCATCGCGGAAAGAATGTATTGGATGCAGGGTGTGGCACAGCCATCCTTTCAATCATGGCGAGTAAATTAGGCGCATTGCAAGTGGAGGCATTTGATATTGATGAGTGGAGTGTGGCGAATGGAAATGAAAACACGGCCGTCAATGGCTGTAGCAACATCAACATCCGGCTCGGAAAAATTTCAGAGTTGAGTTTTGAAAACAAGTTTGAGGTGATCTTAGCTAATATCAATCGCAATATCTTGCTCGCAGAAATGAAGAATTATTCGGAGGCGCTTGCTGCCGGAGGTCATCTGCTCTTGAGTGGCTTTTATGAAAAGGACATTCACGACTTGAAAAATGAAGCCGCTAAATTTGATCTGTTAGAAACTCACCGCGATGCACGCGAGAGTTGGGCTTGTTTACTACTGCAGAAACGATAACTATCTTTTTTCGGGCCATTGAGGGTTGTAATTTTCTCGGTTAGAACTTTCGCCATTTATTTCCGAACTTTCAAGCCTTTATTACGTGAAAAAAATCCTGCTATATTTTCTATTGTTTGCTGATTTGAGCAACTCTTTACAGGCTCAAACAGAGGAGGCGCATACGCTTGATTTTCAAGATAGTGTGCGGGTAGCACTTGAAAACACAAAAGCCATTGATGCCATTGCCATTGGCGATTCATTTGGTGGTGCCTGGATTAATCTTGGTCCCGACCAGAAAATGATGATCAAGAAACAAGCGCGGATGATGAAAAAGAAGCGGTATCGGATTCAGCCCTGTTTTGTCAACTACTACGGTGCCATCGTAGCTGCTATTAATATCGAAAAAGTAGAAAACTCTAAACTCACGGATTTTTTAAGAGTAGCTGGGCAAACCATTGAAAAAAGTGATTTCAATCAGCTCAATCTTTTTTTGCATCAATCACACGATTTTTTTGAACATCATGCGCTTAACTTTGAAAAATATTTTCGGTTGCACGCCTCGGATGATGAATATACGTTTGAATTTTTAGAGCCTGCCCCACCCGATACTACTCAGTATGTTTATGATCCGAAGGCTGATTCGATTGCAGCTACTTTGCTTGCCTGGCAGCGGCCCATTGCGCAGCCACAGGTTCTGGGGCCAGCGATTGTATTCAAGCGTGTAACCTTGAACTTTACTACGCCTTACGACTCCGCATTTTTGAAAAACACGAAAGGGATATTCTCTCTTCGCGATCGCATTTTTGTAGGCGAAGGCGGTCAGTTCGATTGGTCACCCGCAGGGTTGAGTGCCGATTCGGTTTATTATAGATTCAATAAATATAATTTTAATACCACCCAACCGGTTCTTACAGCTGCACAAGGTAAACTCACTGATGTAGGGCGATTACCAGGAAAGGTGTCGGGAACATTTGAATTCCGAAGTATAAAACATATCGAGAAAAAATTTTCAGTCTTCCCCCGTTTCAAATCGTATGAAAGCAATGTGTCGATTCTTGGCCTGGGCTCTGACCGATTGAAATATACGGGAGGCTTTTCCCTAGAGGGTTCATTAATAACAAGCCAATCGGTAAGCGGAAGTCCTTCCATTGTAGAGGTGAACGGAGAAGGATCAGATCGTAAATTCAAAGCGGTCTCTCTTTCTTTTTCGTTTAAGGATTCTGTGATCTTTGCCAACAGTGCCAGAATCGTGATTTATCAAGGCAATGACACTTTGGTGCACCCATCTATGCAGCTGCGGTACGACTATGGCAAGCAATTACTCTCCTTGGTAAAAGACAAAACTCAATTGCGGAAAGCACCCTTTACCTCTTCTTACTTTGGAATTGATTTTACAGTGGATGCCCTCCGTTGGGATTTAAAATCGGACAGTCTGGATCTTTTAACGGAGGGAAGCGCACACGTCTCTCCGATGGTTATTGAGTCGCAGGATTTTTATGATCCCGAGGATTTTCGAGTGCTGCGTAACCTTAATTTTGATTTTAATCCGTTGACATTGATGGTCAACTATGCCGTGCAACATAATTCACAGGATTTTTCGGTTTATGAGCTAACGGATAAAACCAAAACGATTGGCGAAGTAAGGATGGCTGCCGATTTCCTTTCACAAAAAGGTATGATTGAGTATGACGCCCGAACGGGTCATATTCACGTCAAAGATAAAGCGATTCATTTTCTCGAGTCGGCCAGGGGAAAAACAGATTATGATAACTTGAAAATCCATTCTTTAGTGGATACTGTTGCCAATGCAACCATCAACCTCAAGAATAATACCATGACCGTCCACGGAGTGGAAGAATTTAAAATTAGCGATTCGCTCAATGTGGTGGTAAAGCCCGACAGCAGCGTGATCACATTTTTGCATAATCGCGATTTGAAATTCAAGGGCACCATTAATGCAGGGAATTTTGAGATCACCGGGAAAGATTTTATGTTAAAGTATGATAGCTTTTTTGTGAACCTCAATCATATTGACTCTATCCGTTTTTATATAACCGAAAAAAATGGTGTTCGGAGGCGTGTGAATAATGCCATGGTGGGAGCCGATTCAACGGCAGCCGCAGCGGGTGGAATGCAGGCCTCGGCAAATAAAACTTCGGGCACCTTATTTATCAATCGCCCGGACAATAAGTCAGGGAAAATAAAATACCCGAACTTCCCCCGATTGGATGCCAGTGCGGGAGGCGTAATTTATTTTGACCGAAAGGAAGTGCTCGATGGCGTTTACAATCGCTCTATATTTTTTGTCGTGCCTCCGTTTAAACTTGATAGCTTGAACGATGCGGATCCAGGCTCAATCAACTTTGAGGGTACCTTTATTTCAAGTGGCATGCTTCCAAATTTCAAAGAGAAACTTCACACCATGCCCGACAAATCCCTCGGCTTTACGCACGCTATCCCCAAGTTGGGTTACAATTTATACTTAGGCCAGGGAAAATTGTATGGGGGAATAAATATGGACAACGAAGGAATGCATGCTGCAGGCAGCATCGACTACCTCGGTGCCCATGTGGAATCGAACGATTTTACCATGTATCCAGATTCCGTTTTGGCAAAGGGAAACGTTGGGGAAATTCAAGACAAGCAATTTGGAGCGGTCAATTTTCCACAAATGACTTTCACCGATTATCAAATGAAATGGTATCCTAAGCAGGATAAATTCAAAATTAAAAATCTAAAGGAACCCTTTTCCTTGTATAAAAAAACAGCCACACTCAATGGGAATATCCAAGTATCAAAAACAGGAGTTTCGGGCAGTGGACGAATCAGCACGAGGGGATCAGAAGTTGTTTCTCGGGAACTAAGTTTTTCGTCCAAAGACTTTGGCGCGCGTCATGCCCGCTTTGAGGTGAAGACGGGAAATCCTGAAAAGCCCGCCTTAGCAGGTAATGATGTTCGTTTGAAATTTAATCTGGATCAAAACTTTGCCACCATTAGCCCCGAGGTTGAAGGGGTAGCTGCCATTGAGTTTCCGTATGCTCAGTTTAAAACCTCCATTACCGAAGCACGCTGGGATTTGAATTCTCAAAAAATAGTAATGACCAAAGCACGCGATGTGCCCATTGAGAATTCCTATTTCTATACTACTCGCAAAGAACTTGATTCTTTAAGTTTTAATGCGGAGAAGGCAGAGTATGACATCCAACTCCAGGAACTGAAGGTGAGTGGCATTCCTTATATTATTGTGGCGGACGCCAAGATCACTCCAAAAAATAATGAAGTATTGATTCTTGAGAACGCTAAAATTGGACAACTGAAAAATACGGTGATTGTACTGGATACCCTCAACGGGTACCACAGGCTTACCGATGGGGTAGTGGACATTGTGTCGCGCAAAGAATTTTCAGGGTACGCTACGTACCAATATGTAAACGCGGCCAATGATACATTTGCCATTAAGATGACGGACTTTCATTTGGAACCCATCAGTGCCGAGGAAAGCAAACGGAAAAAGAACAAAGTAAATGCGTCTCTGCAAACCGTAGCGAATGGTGCGGTGATTGATAAAGATAAAATTCTGGTGGCCCCACGCATTTTTTATAAAGGCGACATGGTGATGTATGCCACCCGGCCGGCCTTACAACTAAAGGGGTATGTAAAACTGGATTTGCGAAAAATTAAAAACTACGACACCTGGATTGCCTTTGACCAAAGTGGTGACGAAAAAAATATCTATCTCAACTTTGATAAAGCAGTCACCGAAAGCGGACGCAAAGCTGAAGCAGGATTACACTTTTCCAGCGACAATAGCTTGTACATTACTTTTGTGTCTGACAAAAAGGACGAGAATGATGAAGATTTCTTTCTTCCCAGTGGGTCTTTGTATTTTGATAAAGAAAGTGGAGAATTTAAAATAGAAGACCGACAAAAAGCGAGTGGCGAAAAATTGTCGGGCAAAGTTTTTAATTACAATGAAGATAAGCAGGAAGTAAAGTTTGAAGGACAAGTAAATTTCTTTAAAGGATCTAAGGATTTCAACCTTATCGCAAGCGCCATTGGCTCCGGTAATTTGGAGACCAACGAAATCAAAATGAATGCCTTGATCCTTGCCGATATGAACCTCCCTCTTGCGGTCTACCAGATGATGGCTGATAATTTGCAAGAGGTTATTAAAAATGAAGGAGCAAATGAGGGGTTGGGAGATCAGACGGAATTGCTGTATAAAATTGCCAATATTGTTGGTGAGGACATCGCCAAAGATTATGAGCAAAAATCGCAACTGGCGTACACCTCACTTTCCACTATTCCGCGGCTGGCCTCCCCGATCAATTTTTCAAATGTTAATTTCAAATGGTCACAAGCCAATAAAGCTTTCTACAGTGAGGGCACCATTGGTATCAGCAATATTGGGCGCAATGATATAAACGGAGGGTTTGAAGGCTTTATGGAGATTCGCAAGAATGAAGATGGGTCTCCTGTCTTTCATGTGTTTTTCAAGGCTTCCCCTGATTCATGGTATTATTTTGGGTATGAGGACAATCGCCTCATGGTGCAGTCGTCCAACCAGTTAGTCAATGACATGATCGCAAGAAAAACCAATGCGGGCAAAGCAAAAGTAGGTGACTTGGTTTTCATACCAGGAAGCGAGGAGGAGACCTTGGCCTGGATCAATAAATTCCGTTTGACTTATTATGGACTTGAAGCTCCCTATGATTTGGCAAGTGGCACTGCTGCAGCTAAAAATAAGGGCAAGAAAAAAGACGAGAAGAAAGAAGATGATGGGTTTTAATACCTTATGGAAGATTTGAACTTTATATTTAATTAACAAGTTTTGAAACAATGAACAAGAAAGTACTATTAATGATCCTTGATGGGTGGGGCATCCCCAAAAACCCAAAGGTGTCGGCTATTGATGCTGCCAAAACTCCTTATATCAATTCGCTGTATGCGAAATATCCCCACAGTAAACTGCAAGCATCTGGATTGGCTGTAGGCTTGCCAGAGGGCCAGATGGGCAATAGCGAAGTAGGCCACATGAATATTGGTGCTGGCCGGGTGGTTTACCAGGATTTGGTTCGCATCAATAAGGCGGTAGAAGAAAAGGAACTTGACAAAAACGAAACTTTGCTAGCTGCAATTAACTACGCGAAAGAAAATAACAAGGCAGTTCACTTGATTGGATTACTGTCGAACGGAGGAGTTCATTCACACATCAAGCATTTGGAAGGAATTTGCACCATCGCAAAAAATAATAACGTCAATAAGCTTTTCATCCATGCCTTTATGGATGGACGGGATACTGACCCCAAAAGTGGGCTTGGGTTCATCACCGATTTGCAAAGCCATTTGGGTAAGTCAACGGGAAAATTGGCCAGTGTGGTCGGTCGTTATTTTGCCATGGATCGTGACAAGCGATGGGAGCGCATAAAGCTCGCCTACGATGCGATTGTGAAAGGCGTTGGTGAAAAATCGGACGATGCCCTGAAGGCCATTCAAAAATCGTATGATGCCGGTGTAACGGATGAGTTCATCAAGCCAATTATCATGGTGAATGAGAACCAAACCCCTGTGGCGACTATTAAAGAAGGCGATGTGGTTATTTGTTTCAACTTTCGCACAGATCGAGGAAGGGAGATCACGATGGCGCTAACCCAACATGATTATCCGGAACAGGGGATGAAAAAAATGAAACTGTACTATGTCACGATGGCCAACTATGACGACTCCTTTCACGATGTAAAGGTGATTTTCGATAAAGACAATTTATATAATACGCTGGGCGAGATTCTGGCGAAAGCGGGGAAGAAGCAAATTCGCATTGCAGAGACGGAGAAATATCCACATGTCACTTTCTTTTTTTCTGGAGGTCGGGAAGAGGAGTTTTCAGGTGAATCGCGCATCATGTGCCCTTCGCCAAAAGTGGCCACTTATGATTTGAAACCCGAAATGAGTGCCGCTGATATTCGCGATAAAATTATCCCGGAGTTGGAAAAAAAATCAGCCGATTTTATTTGCCTGAATTTTGCTAATCCTGATATGGTGGGTCATACGGGCGTGTTCCCTGCGGTTGTCAAGGCGGTGGAAACGGTTGATCGGTGCAATGAAACCGTAACCGAGGTCGCACGTAAAAACGGATACGCGATAATTATCATAGCGGATCACGGAAATGCCGATTACATGATCAATGATGACGGCACACCAAATACCGCTCATACCACGAATTTGGTTCCGTGTATTTTGGTCGATGATGATTTTAAAGGGAAAATTAAAGATGGAAAACTGGGCGACCTTGCGCCCACCATTCTCACTTTGATGGGCGTGCCCATACCGAAAGAGATGACCGGTCAGGTATTAATTGGAAATTAAGATGCGGGTTTTATTTGGGTTAACGTTGACAGCGCTGTTGTGTTCTTGCCATCACGAAAATGTAAAGTACAAGAAAGCCTATTTTGATTTTGATAGCTTAGTAAACGCACAAATCCAAAAGCTGGGTGAAGTTAAGGCGAAGCTTGTTAAGAAGACCTTTCTTAATGGAAAGAGAGACTCCACCATTTTTGTTCCTAACACGACACAATGGAAATATGAGTTGGATGCTTTTCAACAGGTGGATGTGATTAACAAGCCATTGTATAGAGATAATTACCTGCAGAAAGAACAAAAGGATGTTCACAGCAACTTGATCGTTCGCTCTTATTCTGCCAAGATAAAATCGACTATCCCCGAAGTAAAATTCTTTTATCAAGACAATTTTAAAAAGCTAAGACGGATAGAGGCGATTTTTCGGGAAGGGAATATCGTTTATACTACCGCCCGTAAACTTACCATGGAGTTTGAGGAACAAAAGGGGGTGCTCGTCATTTCAGACTATCGGGTAGAGGGATTTCAAAAAATGATGTTGAGTGACACCGTAAAGTTTTTGATCGAAGGAAAGTTATGATAACTCTTTACATCAAAAATATGGTATGTGACCGATGCAAGGCAGCGGTAGCTCGCGAACTGGAAAAGCATCAAATCACCTATCAAAAAATCGAGTTAGGAGAAGTAGTGTTGAATGAAAGGCAAGCCGACAATAAGCTGCAATCTTTTAGAGAAGGTATTGAGGCCTTAGGCTTTGAATGGATTGACGACAACAAATCAAAAATCATTGAAAAAATTAAGACGGAAATAATCAAAATCATTCATCCTCATCCGCAGGTTCAGCAAATCAAAACAAATTTTTCATTACATCTCGAAAAACAGATCGGGAAAAATTATTCAACTCTTAGTTCACTCTTTTCAGAAGTGGAGGGTACTACCATTGAGCAATACATGATCCGCCAAAAGATAGAGCGCGTTAAGGAACTTCTCGTTTACGATCAGTATTCATTAGGCCAAATTGCAAACCAATTGAATTACAGTAGCATTCAACACCTCTCTAACCAATTCAAAAAAGTGACAGGGCTTACCCCAAGTCATTTCAAGAACTTGCGAAGCAATAACCGCAAACCACTGGATAAAGTGTAATGCTCGTTACTAAAGTTGTAACTCCGGTTTCTGTAAAAATACGTATGTCAGGTGCTTTGAAAAAGCAATAATATGTGCATAATACATCAAAGACCCCTTATGGCAACAAACCCTTACTAGGCCTAATCGCATTTACCTTTTCTTAAAAATGATATTTATAATATGTTGAAAAAAAATAGAGACATTAATCAGAATATAAAAGAAGCTGATGGGTGGATTGATCACTGGCCGTTGCTGCTATCACTCATTATCCTCTTAATTATGCTTACCCTTGATTATGGCTACGGGTACAAACCAGACTTGGCTTTTGAGTTGGCGATATTCACGTCTGCCTATTTGTTGGCAGGTTACAACGTGTTAGGTCTTGCTTTTCGCAAGGCAATGCGATTTGATATTTTTAACGAGTTCTTTCTGATGAGTGTAGCCACCATCGGGGCTTTTGCCATTGGATCCTATAGTGAAGGGGTTGCAGTGATGGTTTTTTACTCTATTGGTGAATGGTTTCAGGATTCTGCCGTTAACAAAGCAAAAAGAAACATTAAAGCATTGCTTGACATTCGACCGGAAGAAGTGACCGTCATTAAAGACGGTTTGCAACAAGTTTTACATCCTAGAGAAGTAATGATTGGTGATATCTTTCAAGTAAAAGCTGGGGAGAAAGTTGCATTAGATGGTGAGCTTCAATCTAATCTATCCACTTTTAATACAGCTGCTCTTACTGGTGAGAGCAAACCGGATACAATTCGAAGTGGAGAACCTGTGCTTGCAGGAATGATTAATGTTGACAAAGTGTCTGAAGTAAAAGTCACTTCATTATTTGAGGATAGTAAACTGAGCAAGATATTGGAGATGGTTCAGGATGCAACTGCTCGAAAATCGCAGACGCAATTGTTCATCAGCAGGTTTGCCAAAGTTTATACGCCCATCGTTTTTGTCCTGGCCATGGCTGTATGCTTTCTACCTTTTTTCTTTATCGACCCTTATGTTTTTGATGTTTGGTTTTACAGGGCGCTGGTTTTCTTAGTTATTAGTTGCCCATGTGCTTTGGTAGTGTCAATTCCCTTGGGATATTTTGGAGGAATTGGATTGGCTTCTAAGAACGGAATACTATTTAAAGGCTCCAATTATCTTGATGTAATGACCCTGATTGATACTGTTGTTATGGACAAGACTGGAACACTTACCAAGGGAGTATTTAAGGTGCAGGAAGTGGTCGTAAATGATTTTAATAAAGATGATTTGTTAAAATTGGTAGCCGGTATCGAAAGCCAATCTACTCATCCAATCGCCAGAGCCATTACTGAATTCACAGGGAAAATGAATGGTGAGTTAAGGATCGAAAACGTAGAGGAAATATCTGGGCACGGACTGAAAGGGGAGGTGAATGGGAAAATGATATTGGCTGGTAATACAAAGCTGCTAAAGAAATTTAGCGTTGTTTACCCTCAGGAGGTCGAGTCCTTGGTTGATACTGTAGTTGCTGTGGCTGTGAATAACAAGTACGCGGGTTATATAACAATCGCTGATGAAATCAAGGAAGATGCAAAACTTGCGATTGACGAACTACATAAACTGGGTATTCTCACTGTAATGCTATCGGGAGATAAGCAAAGTGTGGTATCGCAAGTTGCGAAGACACTCGGAATTGATAATGCACACGGGGGGCTGTTACCAGAGGGGAAAGTTGAAAAGTTGCAAGCGCTAAAAAATCAAGGAAGAAAAATTGCATTTATTGGTGATGGGGTAAATGATGCACCTGTTGTAGCTCTTGCAGATGCCGGGGTGGCCATGGGTGGTCTTGGAAGCGATGCTACCATTGAAACGGCAGACATTGTTATTCAAAATGATCAACCGTCCAAAATTGTGTCAGCTATTAAAATTGGAAAAATTACCAAACGCATTGTTTGGCAAAACATAACAATGGCAATGGGTGTGAAAATCATTGTGCTGATACTGGGTGCCGGAGGTGTTGCAACACTTTGGGAGGCCGTGATTGCCGATGTAGGAGTAGCGTTATTAGCTATTTTAAAAGCAGTGAGGATTCAGGGGGTTAAATTTAATTAGCAGAAGACCAGTATTTAACTCCCAATCATTACTCTTTAGCGATTTGTTGATTATGGAATTGGTCTCTCTCAGCCCTGACGATGCATAGGTTATTTAGTGAAGATTCAAATTAGACCAACTACTTTTATTAACCCTAAATTGATTATGATGATTACACGAATTCTTTTTTTTGCCGTATTAATTGGTTTGGCTTCATGCTCAAACCCAAAAGGAGAAGGAACTGCCTCAACTAAGCAACCAGATGCTGTTACGGATAGAATAGAACCAGAAGGCATGATTGTTATGCCTCAGACTGAGCCCGACACGTTAAAGGGAAGTCCCCAATCTTTTGCGCAAAGTAAAATTGGTAACGCGAGCCTGGTGATCAATTATTATTCGCCAGCTACCCGAGGAAGAGTAATATGGGGAGGACTAGTTCCCTATGACAATGTATGGGTAACCGGTGCACACAAAGCTACCAGTATAGAATTTGACAAGAGCATCCAAATCGGAGAAACCGTAGTGCCTGCTGGCAAGTACGCACTCTTTACTATTCCGGGCAAAGCGCAATGGACAGTTATCCTTAATAAAAACTGGAACCAGCACCTAGCCGATGATTATTCCCAGGCAGAAGATGTCGTGCGTCTGGCAGTTGTCCCTGAAGTGGAAGAGGTGCCACAGGAGAGGCTTCGCTATGTCATAGAAGCGGATGGTGATAAAGCAGGTGAAATTGTGTTGTACTGGGAGAAGCTGGAGGTGTCACTACCCTTTGAAATAGTCAACTAATATGCTTCGTTCCTTTCTTATACTCAGCCTTCGCAACCTGTTTAGAAAAAACAAGCTATATACTTTCGTAAACATAACGGGGCTAGCTGTTGGATTTGCTTCCGTATGGCTGGTCTCACTTTTTATCTACGATGAATACACGTTTGATCGGCATTACAGCGCTACAGACCGTATCTATAGAGTTGTAGTGGATTTTACCAGCGAGGGCAACGTCACTTCATGGGCAAAAACAAGTGCACCAATTGGTCAGTATCTGCAAGGAGCCTATCCGGAGGTGGAACACGTGACCCGACTTAGAAAAAATCCAGGAACAGATTTGCTCATGGTTGGTGAGAAACAATTTTATGAGCCACAATTGTATTTTGTCGATAGTACTTTCTTTCAACTCTTTGATATTCCCTTTAAAGCGGGAAACCGCGAACTGGCTCTTGCTGATAAAAATAGTATTGTCATAACAGAAGAGCTGGCACGCAAGTATTTTGGAAGTACAGATGTGTTAGGGAAGTCTATTCGTTATGATAACAACCTCGACTTAAAAATTACAGGGATCATGGAGCCCATGCATCCCAACTCGCATTTCATCGCGGATGCCCTTGTTACTTTTTCATCCTTGCATGAGTTGCTGGGAGAAAAGCGGTTGAATCATTGGGGACAGTTTGACCACTATACCTATGTCCAGCTTGCGAAAGGTTCATCCCCCAACGACCTTGAAGCCAAATTCCCAGACCTGTTAATGCGTAATGCTCCGGAGTGGGTTGGCGAAAAGGAATCGTTATTTCTGCAACCCCTCACCCGCATTCATTTGCACTCCGATCGCAAAGATGAAATCTCTGCCAATAGCAATGAAAAGTATGCGTACATACTCGGTACTATTGCATTGTTTATTGTATTGATGGCGTGTGCCAATTTCATCAACTTATCTACGGCCACGCAGCTATCCCGATCAAAAGAAATAGCCATACAAAAAGCCCTGGGGGCAAACGCAGGAAATCTCACACTTTATTTTTTCGTGGAATCGATAGTCATCAGCGGAATCGCTTTTATCGCTTCTATTGTATTGACACATTTGGCCATTCCTTATTTTAATACAAGCACTGGCAAGCAAATAATTGTAGAGCAAAACACCTGGCTTCTGTTGCCCGCACTGGGGGCAGTAGGATGTATCGCCTTTCTTACGGGATTATTTCCTGCCTTGCAGTCGGGGAAACTCACGGCTTCTTTGGTCAGTAAGCCACAGGTGGGAAACCCTAAATCAGTGTTGAGGACAAGTTTGGTTACCTTTCAGTTTAGCATTTCAATTTTTTTGATTATCGCCACATGGATTGTATTTAGTCAACTCAATTTTTTGGAAACGAATCGGTTTGGGTTTGATAGCGAAAATGTAATTGTGATACCCGTTAAAGATCGATCACAAAATAATCACTTTGAAGCGATTACAAACGAGATCGAACACTTGCCGGGAATTGAAAAAGCGAGCTTTTCTTCCAGCACCCCAGGTGCCAACAATTCACTTACTTACACTTACACACTCGTAGGCGCTGAAGCAGGAGAACAGCCGCTGGCTACTTTTCTTGTGGATGATAAATTTTTTGACCTTTATCACATTCAACTAGAAGAAGGAAGACTACTCCATTCAAACTCAACGGATACACTTGCCGATGTGATGCTCAATGAAGCTGCGGTGCAGGCTCTTCAACTTTCAAATCCGATTGGGCAACTCGTTACCGGAAAAGTGAAAGGAAGAGTAGTGGGTATTGTTAAAAACTTTAACCACACTTCTTTGCATGACCCTGTTCAGCCGGTCATACTTTATGCGTTCACACCTACCTTTCGCTTAGTTTCGGTGAAATTAAAAGAGAACGAGCTCCAAACCGGTATTGATGCACTACGTAAGAAGTGGCCTGAACTATACCATGGCTATCCATTGGAATATAACTTTTTGAATGATCAGATAACCCAACTCTATGGGGCGGAGCTGCAATTGCGGGAAGCCTACACTTCTTTCTCGCTGATTGCTATGTTGATTGCGGGAGTTGGCCTCATAGGCTTAACTACCTATTTCCTCAATCGAAAAGTAAAGGAGATCAGTATTCGCAAGGTATTTGGTGGCAGTTCATTGCAGATTATAAAATGGGTGTATGCAGGTTATGTAGGAATTTTTTTAGTGGCATCGGCCTTGGCAGGCGGAGCTGGCTATTATGTAATGCAGCGATGGCTTAATGAATTCAGTTATCAAATCGATTTAAGCATAGGGTATTTTATTGCTCCTCCGCTGCTCATGGCTTGCATCTTGTTACTTACTACGGGGTTTCAAACGTTACGCGCCTCCAGGGCTAATCCGGTAGACTATCTAAGAGAAGGTTAAATAAGAAAATAAGAAAATTGAAAGATTGTTGTAGGTCATTGGAAATACAGTTACTGAATCACATCATAGTAAACGGTGAAGAATATTATTTCTTTCACTGATAAGAGAGGGAGAAAAAATGTAAATTAGAATATTTGTAGTAGGCAAGCAACAGTGCGCAATTATTGGCAATTAGGAGTACACAGAAAATGGCAACAAGGAGTGCACAACTGTTGAGTAAATAAAGGTGAATTATTCCAAGAATCAAAAATGGTTTTGTGATTATTTAGCCGATAGCTTTTTCCGGACAAATTAATGACCTCACAATGGTAGAGCAGACGATCGAGTAAAGCGGTGGCCAGCACTTCGTCATCGAGTAGTTTAGCCCACTCGGTTGGCATCTTGTTGGTAGTGATATTGATGGAAGTATTCTCGTAGAGTTGGTTGATAAAATTGAAAAAATTTACGGCCAGGTTTTTTTCAACAGGGAAGAGCATGATGTCATCGATGACAATGAGGTTGGCTTTTTCTAGTCGTTTATACGCTTGCTTCCCAAAAGGCAGCTCTTAGATGCCAAATGCTATAATTTTATAACTCTAAGTCATAATTCTATAATAACTTTTGTCTTAAACCCACGTATATTTACACATCGTTTGAAAACGCTCCAGACCATATTATCCAGAATACTGATTGTCATCGTACTGATGTCCTCCGTCAGTCGCTCTGTGAGCTTCCATCTTTGTGGTGGCGCAATTGAAGATATGTCAATTTTTGGCCGCGCGAACGCATGTGGAATGCATAAAAATGGCTGTGATGACCTCGCTAATACGCACCAAAGTTCATTCGATCACAACGGATGTTGCAAAGACACCAATCTGGTAATTGATACGGACAAGTACTTTTCTAAGGCTACTGGGAAAGTCACCATTGAAAATTTATTGAACGTTTCTATTGCCGTGGTAGACAGGGTTCAAAGCATTAACTATGCGGAAGAAGAATACGCACACACTTCAATTTACAAGCCGCCATTACTAGAGCGGGATATTACGATTTTCGTTCAAGCCTTCCTTATTTAGTATTCCCCTGAAAATCTTTTTTCGCTTTGCTACAAAGACGAAAAACTATTGCATTCAAAAATTTCAGGGTTTCAAAAACAATTAATTCATCATGTTAAATAAACTGATCAAGTTCTTTCTGGAGAACAAGTTAGTTACAGCGCTGGTGGTACTCATTTTTATAAGTGCCGGTATCGCCACTGCGCCCTTCAATTGGAAAATGGACTGGTTCCCAAGAGACCCTGTGCCTGTTGATGCAATACCTGATATTGGTGAAAACCAACAGATCGTTTTTTCGACATGGACTGGGAGATCTCCCCAAGATATCGAGGATCAGATTTCTTATCCGCTTACTGTTGCATTGCTAGGAGTACCTGGTGTAAAAACAATCCGAAGCAGTTCTATCTTCGGTCTGTCAACCATCTATATCATTTTCGATGAAAATATTGAGTTCTATTGGGGCAGAACCAGGATTCTTGAGAAACTGAACTCATTGCCTGCAGGTATTTTACCTGCCGAAGTCCAGCCCGCATTAGGTCCTGATGCAACCGCCCTCGGTCAGATTTACTGGTACACGCTGGAAGGCCGCGACCCAAAAACAGGAGAGCCAAGAGGAGGTTGGGACCCGCAGGAACTAAGAACCATTCAGGATTTTTATGTGAAATACGCATTAAACTCCGCATCAGGTGTATCCGAGGTTGCTTCTATTGGTGGGTTCGTAAAGGAATACCAAGTTGATATTGACCCGGTTGCCATGAAAGAGTACAATGTCAATGTAGCTCAAATCATGAAAGCCGTGAAGGAGAGTAATCTGGATGTGGGTGCACGTACGATGGAATTCAACAATGCGGAATACCTGATTCGAGGACTGGGCTACATACGAAAACTAGAGGATATTGAAGAGGCCGTCATCGTTCAATACAACAACACACCCATTCGGGTAAAAGATGTGGCACAAGTACACTTTGGCCCTGAAACAAGAAGAGGTGGATTGGACAAAGGGGGCGCGGAGGCAACAGGCGCAGTAGTGGTATCCCGATTTGGTGCAAATCCCTTGGCGGTAATCGAAAATGTAAAAAAGAAGATTGAAGAAATAGCACCGGGCCTGCCATCCAAAGTTTTGCCAGATGGTACGGTATCAAAAGTAACCATTGTTCCATTTTATGATAGGAGCGGTCTTATCAAAGAAACCTTAGGGACCCTGGAGGAAGCCCTCTCCCATGAGATTTTGATTTCGATCATTGTGGTGATTGTGCTGATGATGAATATCCGGGCGTCCATAATCGTATCGAGTTTGCTCCCCGTGGCTGTCCTGATGACATTTATCATCATGAAGTATTTTGGCGTTGAAGCGAATGTAGTGGCTCTGTCGGGCATCGCCATTGCTATAGGGGTGATGGTGGATGTTGGCGTAATTTTTACTGAAAACATTGTTCGCCACCTGGAGATGGAAGAAAACCACGGAGCAAAGGGCGCCAAACTTTTGAGCGTGATCTATGAAGCTTCTACCGAAGTGGCCTCGGCAATCATCACCGCGTTAGCAACAACGATTGTAAGCTTCCTTCCGGTCTTTGCGATGCAAGCTTCAGAGGGCAAACTCTTCAAGCCACTGGCCTTCACCAAGTCTTTCGCTTTATTGTCATCGCTGTTGCTGGGAATTATTGTTGTGCCCGCCTTTGCACATGTGATTTTCGGCTTAAGGTTTGACAAAGAAAAGTCTAAGAAAATTTGGGCATTGGTTACTGCCGGACTTGGGTTGACCTTTTTAATTATTTATGGAAGCCTTCCAGCCGTTGCTTTAATATTGTTCGGGATCAACAATTTTTTTGAGAATAAATGGCCCGAAAAAATGAAAGAACGGGTTACCCAACTTAACACGCTGATCATTGTGCTGACCGTGGTCTATTTCTTAACTCATGCGTGGATGCCATTAGGTGTGCAGAACAGTTTTATCGTCAACTATTTGTTCGTTATCACCCTCGTTGGGGCAATACTGGGAACCTTAATGACGATCGTTCACTTTTATCCCCGCTTGCTAGAGTGGTGTCTATCCAACAAACGAAAATTCCTCCTGATTCCCACCTTTACGCTTCTTTTTGGTATCACAGTATGGTTAGGGTTCAACAGCATTTTTGGATTCATCGCAACGGGTGGGGAAATGATCGGACTCAATATCAGGCAGAGCAGTGTATGGCAATTCTTGTCCCAAAAAATGCCGGCAGTTGGTAAAGAGTTCATGCCTCCTTTGAATGAGGGAAGCTATCTATTGATGCCAACTACCATGGCGCATTCTGGGATTGAGGAGAACACAGATGTCATAAGAAAAGTTGATGCTTTTGTAGCCCAGATACCGGAGGTGGAGTCAGTGGTAGGAAAGTGGGGTCGTGTAAATTCGGCTCTGGATCCTGCGCCCATCTCCATGTTTGAAAACACTATTGTCTACAGGTCAGAGTACATGGAAAATGAAGATGGTCGCAGGATACGTTTTAAGACCGATGAGGATGGAAATTATTTATTGAAGGATGGGTCAAAGTATCATCCCGAAAGAAACGGTTTTAAAAAGATCAATCAAGATCAGTTGATTGTGGATGAAAATGGCGAATACTTTCGGCAATGGCGCGACCATATCCAATCACCCGATGATATTTGGCTTGAGATTGTCAAGTCAACGAAAATTCCTGGTATGACTTCGGCACCCAAGCTACAACCTATCCAAACCCGATTGATCATGTTGGCAACTGGTATGCGGGCGCCAATCGGTATTAAGGTATTTGGTCCTGACCTAGAAACTATCGAAAAAGTAGGGCTTGATTTGGAAAAAATATTACAGCAAGTACCGAGCATTGAATCTTCTTCTGTTTTTGCTGATCGGATTGTGGGTAAACCTTATTTGGAATTTAATGTAGACCGCAAGGCAATTGCACGCTATGGTTTGTCGATGAAGGATATTCAAAATTTTATTGAGGTAGCCATTGGTGGGGTCAAGTTGACAACAACCGTTGAAGGCCGTGAGCGGTTTCCTGTGAGGGTGCGCTATGCGCGTGCGTTTAGAGACAATCCTGACGATGTTAAAAACGTACTTATCCCAACGCCTTCGGGCGCACAAATACCATTGGGTGAACTGGCAGAAGTAACGTATCGCAGGGGGCCACAAGTCATTAAGAGTGAAGATACTTTCCTTGACGGGTATGTAATTTTTGACAAAAAAATTGGACATGCGGAAGTAGATGTTGTTGAAGAAGCCCAGCGTTTTATTCAGGCTAAAATGGATGCAGGGGAATTTATGCTTCCCGCAGGAGTATCGTATAAGTTCACTGGGAATTATGAGGATCAGATTAGGGCGACCAAACGATTGGCCATTGTAGTACCGATAAGCTTGTTGGCGATATTCTTGATCCTTTTCTTTCAGTTCAAAACGGTCACTGCTTCGGCCATCCATTTTTCAGGTGTTTTTGTGGCCTTTGCGGGTGGCTTCATTATGATCTGGCTATATGGCCAACCTTGGTTTCTGAATTTCACTATTGCGGGAGTTAACATGCGGGAGCTGTTTCAAATGCATACCATTAATCTTAGCGTGGCAGTATGGGTTGGGTTCATTGCGCTCTTTGGCATTGCCACTAATGATGGAGTGATCATGGGTACTTATATCCACCAAGTCTTTGAAAAACGAAAGCCAGGTACTGTTGCGGAAGTCCGTGAGGCCGTTTTAGAAGCAGGGAAACAAAGGGTTAGGCCAGCCATGATGACGGCAGCCGTTGCCATCATTGCCCTGCTTCCTGTATTAACGTCAACCGGAAAAGGTGCAGACATCATGGTGCCGATGGCCATCCCCACATTTGGCGGCATGATTATCCAGATCATGACCATGTTCGTGGTTCCTGTATTCCAAGCCATTTGGCGGGAAGGGGAAGTGAAGAAATCGATAAAATCAGATCTTGAAAATAAACCTGAAGGCAATGAAAGCGAAAAGTAATTTTATATGTGCGTTCCTCTTTCTTTCCTCTGTGTGGATCAATCTACAGGCACAGACGTTAGAGGATTACATCAAGACTGCGGCTGCAAACAACCCTGAACTAAAGTCAATGTTCAACCAATACCTTGCCGCGCTGGAAAGAATGCCACAGGCCAAAGCACTACCTGACCCTACAGCCATGTTCAATTATTTTGCAAGCCCGGTAGAAACAAGGGTAGGGCCACAGCGGTTTGGTATCTCCTTAACGCAGGCTTTTCCGTGGTTCGGTCAGTTAAAATCTCAAGAGAATGCAGCTGCCCAACAGGCCAAAGCGCGCTATGAGGCATTCGAAGAAACCAAGAATAAGTTATACTTCGATGTTCGCGGCACATTTTACGATTTGTACGTTTTGGTGGCGGCCACCAACATTACGCGAGAAAATATACGGCTTTTACAATCGTTCCGTCAACTCGCCAATGTGAGATTGGAATCCGCCACAGGAAGCGCAGTTGACCTGTTAAGGGTTGAAATGGATTTAGAAGAAATGCAAAACCAATTGCTGTACCTCGAAGATTCAAGAATACCAATACAAGCCCGGTTTAAGGAACTGCTGAACGCAGAAGCTCCCGTCAACATAGTTGTTCCCGATACCCTGGCAACCATTGCATTTTCGGAAAACAAAAGCATCCTACTGGATTCCATTGTCGCGCAAAATCCTTTGCTAAAAAGTTTTGAACATGAAATATTGTCGATGGATGCCGAAATAGACGTGGCCCACAAAATGGGGCTCCCTTCGTTCAGCCTCGGATTTTCTTATATCAATGTTTCACCCAGGCGAGATGTTGTCATGGCCGACAATGGAAAAGATGCCTGGATATTCCCACAGGTTGGGGTGCGGATCCCTTTATACCGGGACAAATATCAATCCATGGTAAAGGAAAAGGAGCTACTCAAATCATCTATATCCGATCGTAAAAAAGATAAAGAGAACCAATTGAAGACGGCAATGGAGAAAGCATGGCGTGATTATTCAGATGCGGTAAGGAGGGTCAGTCTCAATCAACGTTTGATGCGGGTAGCAAATCAAGCCCTAAATATCCTGGTTGCCCAGTATTCTACCGCTGGAAAAGAATTTGAAGAAATACTTAGAATGGATCGGCAGTTACTTCGGTACGAGCTCGAACTGGAAAAAGCACGCGCTGACCAAAATACATTTGTTGCACAAATCAATTACTTAACCGGTAAACAACTTTAAAATGAAAATTGTAGATGTTTTAAAAAACAGGAACGTACTGATTACTATCGGAGTATTCGTACTTGGGCTATTGTTCGGCTGGCTTTTATTTGGAGGATCGGCAAGTGAATTTTCCAAGACTCTTCCTGTAGGACATGCCATGGAGGATCACCAAAAAGGAACGGTGTGGACTTGTTCCATGCACCCACAGATTAGATCGGAAAAGCCGGGCAAGTGCCCCATTTGTGGAATGACTTTAATTCCTCTTGAATCGGACAATACAGAAAATGACGATGAGTCTGACCAATACACAGTAAAATTTTCAAATGCTGCCATGAAAATAGCGGAAGTTGAAATGAGCACCATAGAAAAGAAGGCACCTTACAAAGAGGTTTATCTGCCTGGTAAAGTCATGGCTGACGAAAGAAATATCGCTGCCCTTACAGCGCGTTATCCAGGCCGGATCGAAAAACTTTTTATAAACTATACCGGCCAACAAGTGGGAAAGGGCCAGGTGTTGGCGAAAATTTATTCCCCTCAGTTGGTAACGGCACAACGTGAGTTGTTTGAAGCCCTGAAATTCAAAGAAACCAATCCGAGCTACTATAGGGCGTCCCGAAACAAACTAAAACTTTGGGACCTTACGGACGAGCAGATTTCACAAATAGAAAGTTCTGGCGAGGTATCATTTTATTTTGATGTTTTATCCCCGATTACGGGAACAGTGACAATGCGCAACGTGGCACTAGGAGACTATGTAAAGGAAGGAGATCCCTTGTTTGCGGTTGTTGACCTACGTCACGTATGGGTGATGTTTGATGCGTATGAGAGTGACATCCCCTGGATAAAAGTTGGCGATAAAATCAAATTCAAAATCAAATCCATACCGGGCGAAGAGTTTGTGAGCACGGTAACATTCATTGATCCTGTACTTGATCGCATGTCAAGGGTGGCAGGAGTAAGGGCAGAGCTGAACAACCCAAAGGAGCTGCTAAAACCACAAATGCTTGCTTCCGGCATTTTAAAGACGATGCTTCCCGGATCATCCAATCAGTTGGTCGTGCCTAAATCATCGATCTTATGGACTGGAAAAAAGGCAGTCGTGTACGTAATGACAAATGATCACAACAATATGTTTCAGTATCGTGAAATCGATTTAGGTGCCGAGGCGGGTGACTATTACGTAGTAAAGAGTGGGTTACTAGAGGGCGAAATGGTGGCTACTCACGGTGTGTTCAAAATCGATGCAGCAGCACAGCTTAAAGGAGAAAAAAGTATGATGAACCCGGAAGGCGGAAAAGTATCAACAGGCATGGCTGGGATGGATATGGGCGGAGATAAGAAACCTGATGGTAAAAGCAAAAAATAAAAAAATGCAAGTTCTATGGAAAATGTGAAAATGGATAGGTCAGTAGATATGGACTTCAAGAAGCAATTAATTTTCAGTATACAAATCGCAATTGATTTACAGAAAGGATTTTTAGCTTCTGAGGTATCGAAAGTATAAAAAGCCGTCCCCGCAGTGAAAGCTAAATATGGCAACTGTAGATTGGAGCCGATAACCTCCTGGCACCACAAATAGAATTAAAAAAATTAGTAACAGTAACAATTAAAATAAACATAAATATGAAAACCAAAATGATGATGCTTATCCTGGTTCTAGGTAGCTGGGGGGCTTTCGCACAACACGACCATGCCAAAAGTGGCCAACAAAAAAAGGATGAAAATAAGGTGATGTTTAAAGATGCCAAAATCGGCAAAGCTTATCAGCATTATCTTCATCTGAAGGATGCGCTCGTAGCCTCGAATCAAGACGGTGCCAAGACAGCCGCAGACGAACTTCAAAAAACATTAGCAGGAGTTAACAACGGCAAAATGGTAGCCGATGAAGCAGCCAAGGTTGTGGCCGCAGGAAGTCTTGATGACCAGCGGAAAGCATTCTCTGGCGTAAGTGACGGGATGGCACTGTTAGTAAAGGACGGGAAACTTTCTATGGGCATGATTTATCTTGAATATTGCCCCATGGCCAAAGCTTCATGGCTTTCCAACGAAAAGGAAATCAAGAATCCATACTTCGGAGATAAGATGCTTACATGTGGTGGAGTGAAAGAAATGATTCATTAGAAAGCTGATGAGGGATAGGAACGGGATTTAGATGCATCTTTTCCCGCTCTTCTCTTCATGCGAAGAAGCACTTAATGGAAATTCAAAAACTTAAATTCAAAGAATAAATGAAAACTCTAACAAAAATTTCATTGACAATGCTGGTATTGGTATTCGCCACGCAAATTACCCAAGCTCAAAACTACAAAGCGCCTAAGATAGACGCGTCAGGAAAGATCACCGACAAGGAGAGCAAACAAATTGGAAGCGTGTCGAATGAAGGAATTGTTATGGACGTGATGGGAATGAAAGTTGCGTACGTTGATGCGAATGGCTCGCTCGTGGATGCCAAAACTGGTAAAAAACTAGGCAAGGCAGAGAAAAATGGAAATTTTATTCCTGAGTACGCAAAGACACCGGATGAAGGCTGGTCAATAAGTGCACCAATGAACGGGACATGTCTTGTAAAAGATAAGGATGGAAATGTAAAAGCTGAGGTACATGAAAACTACAAGGCATTCGGAGCTTGTGCCATTCATTGCCTTACTCATCACATGAACCATGGTAAAGTGATGAACGAAAAGAAAATGGAGACATCTTCTTTTGTATGCCCTATGCATCCTGATGTAACTTCTGACAAGTCGGGTAAATGCAGCAAGTGTGGAATGGAATTTGTTAAGACAAAGAAATAGTAGCTGGGTCGAAATCCTGAAGGGCTTCATTTTTGAATTATTTCGCTTGAAATTTGCAAAGGTAGCCGCACAAATCATCCCCTTAAATTCCAAACTCCATTTCATGAAAACCATTACCAATATTTTAATAATGCTTTCAGCGACCTTTTTTTCAATTGGCAACGTATTAGCGCAAACGGATGAGGATAAAGTAAATCACGTGTTAAAGGAATACCAATCTGCGATTGAAAAATTAGACACAACAGGCGTTAGTAGATTTTTTATTAGGAAATCACAAATCATTGAATCAGGTAGTATCGAAGGCACTTTTCAGCACTACTTAGCTCACCACCTTGGACCTGAACTAAACGAGTTCAAATCCTTTAAGTTCAGTGACTACAAAACTAATGCTACTATTGATCTACCTTATGCATTTGTTACGGAATCTTACAAATACACCATTGTCGTTAAGAAGGACAATTCAATAGTCGAACGAAGGGGAGTGGCAACTTCTATTTTAAAGAAGGAAAATGGTATTTGGAAAATTATGCAAGCACATAGTTCATCCCGCAGACCATAGTCTAACCTTGCATTTTATTTTCAGACTTGCATGAATACTTTGATGCCATTTGCAAGTTTGGCGATAGCCATAGAATTTTGGATAAAATAGCTAAACTGTTAATCAAAAGTTGCCTGATCCACTTATCACTAAAAAATATTTATGCAGAGTCTACTTCCTGATTGGGCACCAAACGTGCATCCCATGTTGGTCCATTTTCCCATCGCCATTTTCCTTACCGCTCTGTTGCTGGATTTCCTCCAGTTGCTTTGGAAAAAGGAATGGTTACACCTATCGGTGACCGCACTTTTTATTTTCGCAGCTTTGGTTGCGCTGGCTACTTATCTCAGTGGTAAACAAGCCGTTGATATTGTGCCTGTTCCCATGCGAGCCGAATTAACGGCAAGTAACCACTCAGATTGGGGGCTGTACACACTACTTTATTTTGGCTTGTTTGCTGCGCTGCGAGGATTTCTATTTTGGAAGGAGTTGGATCGCAAACGCGTGGTGGCCATACTGCTTTTCTGTGGGAGCCTTGCCGGTACCGCTTTGATTGGCAAAACGGCAGACCTTGGCGGAAAGCTGGTTTACAAATATGGAGTAGGCATTCAAAAAACAAAATGAGGTTCCTTAAAAATGTATTTATCAATTCAAAACAAACTTTATTATTCACTCTAAATCGTAAATCAAAATGAAAACTTTAAAATTCAATTTACCTGCAATCGCAGTCATGGCGTTTGTACTTTTTTTGGCTGGTACTATTAGTTCCTGCAGCACCAAATCCTCAAAGGAAGAAGATGAAAAAGTAGAAGAAGCTGAAGGGCACGAACACGACAGTACAGAAGCCAATCATCATGATCATGATGAGGTTTCCACCAACGAAGGCGTCACTGACTCCGTTATGTGGATGCCTTCAACAGAGCAATCCTTCTCTGGGCAACTGAAGCTTGTTGAAGGAGACGCGCTGAAATTGAACATGGCAACGAGTTCAGATAACGATGGAAGTAAAGTGCTCAGCCTTTCACTTTCCGGAGAAAAAGTTCTTCTCCTTTTTGATGGTACGTTTGAAAATCTTGGTTCAAACATCTTGTTCAAAACGGAGGGTTATCAGGGGCAGGTCGCCATTGTGCACCATTATACCGATGAATCCAATTACGATTATTTGTCACTGTCCAATGTCTCAATGCAGTTGGGAAGGGTGGAAAATGGTAAAATTAATGTGCTTGATAAAGAAGACATAAAAATGCCGGGTGACTGGGCAACGTTAGCGGTATCCGCGGCCGGTGAGCATTATAAAGGATCATTGAATGATAAACTAGTTAACCATGGACATGGTGAAACAAGACCTGCTGGCCGAGTTGGAATACGGCTGGAAGGAAAGGGGAAAGTGATGCTGAAAATGATCGAGGTAGTTAGTCTCTCTGAATAACTATTTTTGGAATTTAAAATTTCCTCAAGTTAACTATTTGCAAATATACCCAAGGTAATGTTAAAAATATTCTAAATGTGAAATGAAACTCAAGGTTGTAGAAAGCAGCGAAAGAGCGACTCAACATTAGCGTTGATTTACTTCGCGATGCTACTCAAAACAGTTTTGAACTGGATTGAGAATGCCTTTACGATATAAGGAAAGAAAATAAAATGTGTAAGGAAATCTTTGAAAGAAATTATGGAACAGCAATATACCAATCAAAAATACACTTGTCCGATGCACCCAGAAGTAATAAAAGATGAAGTCGGGAGATGTCCAATTTGTGGAATGAATCTTTTGTTAGTCAAAAAATCTCCAGTGAGTCAAAGGCCAAATCAAGAGAATATGAATAAGCAGGAGCATTCTAACTCTGAAACAGTCACAACGGGCGAGACTGAACAATATTATTGCCCGATGCTTTGCGAGGGTGAAAAAAAATATTCCGAACCTGGTAGATGCCCGGTGTGCGGTATGTTTTTGGTAGAAGAGGGAAAAGAGCATGCCCAAGGAAAATCAGTAATGAAAGACGGTCAACAACTGGAACAAAAGTCTTTGCTGCCATCATTGCCCATCATAAAAAGAAAGAACGGTGATCAATACTACTGCCCAATGCTGTGCGAAGGCGACAAAAGATATTCGAAGCCTGGCGATTGTCCAGTTTGCGGAATGGATTTGGTGAAAGAACAAAGAATTACTAAAGAGACGACTGACTATACTTGCCCGATGCACCCTGAAGTTATCCGGCATGAGCCAGGCAGTTGTCCAATCTGTGGTATGGATTTGGTCCCGAAGACCATTAAAGCTGAAGATGACGAGGAGACGGCTACTTACAAGGCTATGCTCCATAAATTCTGGATAGCGATGGCATTCACGCTCCCTGTTTTTTTTATTGCGATGGGCGAAACGATGGGGCTTCCGCTAACAGCCATGGCGAGCAGAACTGTATGGGGCTGGGTTCAATTTATTTTGTCGGCACCCGTTTTGTTTTATTGCAGTGCTGAGTTCTTCAAGCGCGGGTATCTTTCTGTGATTAGAAGGTCGCCAAACATGTGGACGCTGATTTCTTTAGGATCGGGTTCAGCTTATCTATTTAGTGTTGTGGCGTTAGTCTTTCCCGATGTTTTTCCAGCGCCATTCAAAATGGATGGTGCCGTTCATCTCTACTTTGAAGCGGCTACGGTAATCCTTACTCTTATTTTATTAGGTCAGGTACTTGAATTAAAAGCAAAAGGCCAAACGAATAGTGCCATCCGAACCTTGCTAAACCTAGTGCCACCTGAAGCGACACTAATTAAAAATGGACAGGAACATAAAATTCCGTTGGAGCATGTGCAAGTGAATGATGTATTAAAAGTGAAGCCCGGAGAAAAAATACCAGTTGATGGTGAAATTATAAAAGGCCACAGTATCGTAAATGAATCCATGATCACGGGAGAGCCTATGCCTGTGGAAAAAGGTGAGGGCGACAATGTAGTTGGTGGAACAGTGAATGGTACGGGTAGTTTTGAAATGAAAGCCGTGAAGATTGGCTCCGCTACTTTGTTGGCGCAGATTATTGATATGGTCAATAAGGCAAGCCGTTCGAGAGCACCAATTCAAAACTTGGCGGATAAGGTATCACGTATATTTGTGCCTGTGGTCGTGAGCATTTCAATGGTGTCATTTGTGGTGTGGGCTTTTTGGGGGCCAGCTCCTGCTTTAGTCTATGCTTTTGCAAATGCCGTGACGGTGCTGATCATTGCCTGTCCTTGTGCGTTAGGGTTGGCAACGCCCATGGCGGTTATGGTGGGCACAGGCCGTGGAGCTACAGCCGGTGTGTTGATAAGAGAAGCCAGGGTGATCGAAGAAATGGAGAAAATTGATGTATTAGTAATAGACAAAACTGGAACTATTACGGAAGGAAAACCCTCGTTAAAATTTGTGCAAGCATGGAACGAATCTACTAATGAAGATGAATTAGTACGATTAGCAGCTTCAATAGAAGCGAGTAGCGAACACCCTTTAGCTGAAGCCCTTTTGCGGTCGGCCAAAGCAAAAAATCTAAAGTTAAATCAAATTGAAGATTTTGAATCGATCACAGGTCAAGGGATTACGGGCACGATTGATGGGAAGAAGATTTTTGTTGGTAATGAAAAACTGATTAATTCCCTTGGCTTAATGCTTCCTGAAACAAAGCGAAAGGAAGTGGAAGGTCGCCAAACAAAAGGTGAAACCGTGATCTATGTGGTGATCGATAATCAATTGTCGGGCTACATCAGTGCAGCCGACCCCATCAAGGGAAACTCAAAAGAAGCTGTGCGTGAACTGCAACGGCGGCATGGAATTAAAGTAATCATGCTCACCGGAGATAATAAAAACACAGCCAAAAGCGTGGCTGATGAAATTGGTCTTGATGACTACGAAGCCGATTGCCTTCCCGTGGACAAACTCAACAAAGTAAAACAACTTCAAGGGGAAAATAAACGAGTGGCGATGGCTGGCGATGGCATCAACGATGCCCCAGCTCTGGCACAGGCTAATGTGGGTATTGCTATGGGAACTGGTACAGAAGTAGCGATTCAAAGTGCGGGAATCACTTTAGTGAAAGGAGACTTGCAGGGAATCGTAAGAGCAAGGAACCTAAGTCATGAGGTAATGAAGAACATCAAGCAAAATTTATTTTTTGCATTCTTTTACAATGGCATTGGTATTCCCATTGCCGCTGGAATATTGTTTCCTTTTTTTGAATTGCTCCTGAGCCCGATGCTGGCTGCACTGGCCATGAGTTTAAGTTCCGTTTCGGTGATTGCGAATAGTCTAAGACTAAGAACAAGTATTCTTTGATTTTTTGAAAACAATCGATCGATAGGATCTTACTTTCAATCGCGTTTTCATCAGGGTCAAAATTTTGTAAATGATGCCTAATCGAAATATCAATACTTTTTTCTGGGTTGCCGGAAAGACAGTTAATTACCGTTAGCCGGTTAAGTCTTTCATAATTAGTTTTGCATGGTCTCGTGAATTTTCGATGAACCATTTATTTGTTTTCAGCCCTCCGCAAACCACGCCTGCCAGGTAAAGGCTTGACACAGTAGTTTCCATTGTTTTTTCATTGTATATGGGTGTGTGAAATTCATCATTTTGAAAATGAATGCCCATCGATTTCATTAATTCAAAAGGCGGCTGATAGCCCGTCATTGCCATGACGAAATCATTTTCCAAATTTATTATTCCTTCGGGTGTTTTAATTTCAATGTGGGTTTCTGTGATCCTAGAAACGGTAGAATTGAAATATGCCTTTATTGACCCTTCTTTAATCCGGTTTTCAATATCGGGCTTCACCCAATACTTTATGCTGCTGCGCAATTCAGCTTCTCGAATAACCATGGTTACTTCAGCTCCTTTTCGCCAAGTTTCAAGGGCTACATCTACGGCTGAATTGGCAGCACCAATCACGGCAACTTTTTGCCGAAAGTAGGGGTGGGGGTCGTTATAGTAATGGTTTACTTTTGGAAGATTTTCACCAGGAACGTTAAGAAGAAAGGGCAAATCATAAAAGCCTAATGACAAAACTATGGCACGGGCAGAATAATTTCTCTTATCGGTGGTCACGGAAAAACTGCCCATCGTAGAAACTTTTACTTCCTTAACTTCTTCGTAAAGGTTGACCTGCAAATCCCAACTGGTGCAAACCCTTCGGAAATATTCCAATGCCTCGGAACGCGTAGGTTTTGGATTGTTTGAAATAAAGGGCACTTCGCCTATTTCTAGCCGCTCAGAAGTAGAAAAGAAGGTCATATTCATCGGATAGTGGAATAGAGAATTTACCAGGCATCCCTTTTCAAGGATCAGATAATCTAGCCCAGCCTTTTTAGCCTCGATTCCACAAGCCAGTCCAATAGGCCCAGCTCCGATGATAATCACATCATGCCCTTCCATTTAAATTGAAATTTAATTCAACGATACTCAACCTATACGGACAATCCGAAAGCCATAAATGGACTTTGCATCAAAGTTAATGACTGTGATGGTTAATGCTGTTAGTTTCCCCGTTTTCATTTCTAAACTGTTTTCTCTACTTTGTTGAGAAAACACGCTCTTATGAAAAACGCTTTGGTTATCCTTGGCTATTTTTTATCCCTACCCTCTTTTGGTCAGGAAGGATCAGAAATCCTCCTTTTCGATTTGCAAATAAAAAAGAAGGAAATTATCATTTTGGCGCCTAAAAACATTACCAACCACAAAGGGTATGATAACCAACCGTCTTTTCATACGGATAAGCCCCTTATTTATTATTCTTCTTTTAATGATGAAGGCCGATCAGATATTAAGTACTATAACTACAAATCCGGGGAAACCACCTCGCTGACCCAAACCCCGGAACGCGAATACTCCCCTACACTCACCCTCGACAATCAATTTGTCTCCTGCATTATTCAACGTGACAATGGCGCACAAGATTTGGGTAAATATCCAATAGAAGGCGGAGCCCCTTTGCTCATTCTTGACGACCGCACAGTTGGTTACCATATTTGGGTAGACAATAGTCATTTGGCGCTGTTTATTTTAGGAAAAGATAATCAGCCCAACACCCTCCATTACTTGCTCCTTCCCACAAAATCGGATACCGTCCTCGCTGAAAATATTGGCCACTCTTTGAATCCTGTGCCTGGTGAATCCGCTTTTAGTTTTGTCCATAAGATAACCGAGAACAAGTGGTTCATAAAGAAATATAACCCCAGAAAATCAGAGATGACAGTCATTTCGGCCACACCCGCCAATTATGAAGATATGTGCTGGGCGCCTGACGGAAAAATATTTTTTAGCGTTGACAGTAAGATTCTGTGGATGGATCCTTCAAAAGAAAAAACCTGGAAAGAAGTAAAGGTGAGTTCAGGCGAAGAAAAGCTTAAAGGAATAACCCGATTGGCTGTTAGCAATGACGGAAAAAAAATGGCGGTTGTTGTTGCGGAATAAACTAACCCCTTTTCTTTAAAAATTTACAAATCATCTCTCCCCAAAAGCTCCCTTCGCCACATACAAAACTTTAATGTCGATTTCTAAAAGCCCTTCCCGAACGGCAGGATCCAAATCGATAACCTTTTGATCAAGGTCACCTTTGATAACAAGAATGCTTCCTTCTGAATCGCCAAACGTTCCTTCGGCAACCACGTTTCCCGTTTTAATGATGTCTTTCATATAGTCATCATGTTTTTTTAAAAGTTCGGGCACATCATTGATGTTAAACTTTGCGATGTAAGGTACGTACCGAATAAAATTATAGAGGGTCATCTCAATAGGTTCGCTGACTAATTTCGGTTGCCCCACTCGCCATTGATAAAGCTGAATTTCAACCTTCCAACGCTCGGCCTGAATTCCAGGGTCAGTCTTTAACCAATTACTAACTTCCTCTACTGAGGTAGAATTGAAAATAAAAATCCCTCCACCACCCTCAAATGGCCCAGCGACCAATAGTTTTCCCTCCTTGGTCATTTTTTTGATATTGGCAAAGTGGCCTTCCATAATTTTGTCTGCCTGCTCCTTTGGTAGTTCTGCCGTATCGGTGCGATGGTGCAAAAAGACTAAAACCAAGTTTTGTGCAAAGGCACATTGAGAAGACAATATGAGGAAAAGAATAAATGATTTCATTGAGCTAGTAATTGTTTTTATTGGTCACATGGAAAGTCTGGATTATCATGCCGTTGAGTGCAAAGCATCGTAATGGCCATTTCATCTTTAAAAATAATAAACTTTGCCCACGGAGGGTTTAGTAATGCCTATACTTTGTAATTTGCTTTTGATTTGAAATTGAAATTTAACTATTAATACATGATCATCGTTGCGGATAGTGGAGGTTCCAAAATTGATTGGCGGTTGTTGCTTAATGACGGCAAGATCGATCAGGCGCATAGTGTTGGGTTCAATCCGTACTATCAGCCGCTTGAGCACCTCGATAAAATTGTGAAAGAATCGTTGCTCCCTCAGATAAAAGAGGAAGTTTTGAAAATATTTTTTTATGGCACAGGGGTTTCTTCTGAAAAGAATGTCCAAAGTATCCAAACCGTATTTTTAAACTACTTCCCTAAAGCAACGGTAGAAGTGGGCTGGGATTTGCTAGCGGCAGCACGCGCCTTGTGCGGCCATGAGCCAGGCATTGCTTGCATTCTTGGCACGGGTTCAAATTCATGCCTTTATGATGGGGAGAAGATTACCGATAATGTCTCCAACCTTGGTTGGATATTGGCCGATGAAGGATCAGGCACATACTTGGGCAAACAGTTAATCTTTGATTATTTCAGAAAGGAGATGCCGGGAAATTTGGCCAAACAGTTTCAGGCGCGATTTCCATGGAGCAGAGAAGAAGTGCTGGAGAAGGTTTATCAACAGGAAAAGCCAGGGGCATTTTTGGCCAGCTTCGCAAAATTTATTTTCCAACATTTGAAAGAACCCTATTGTTATCAACTCGCTTATCAAGCCTTTTGTGATTTTTTCGAAAACAATATCATGAAATACGAAAACTATGCATCCTTAAAAGTACATTTTACTGGATCAATCGGTTTTTATTTCAGCGATGTGGTTAGGCAAGTGGCGAATGACAAAGGTATTGCCGTTAAAAATATTTTGGAAGGACCGATTGCTGGATTAACGCTTTACCACCAGAAAGATTTGTAATCCAAAAAAGGAAAACTCCAAATTCAAAACTGAACATCTTCTATCTTTGAATTTTTAAATGACCACTGAATCCACATCGCATTATAGTAATCTTGAACGGATGAGTATTCGCAAGTTACTCCTCAACATCAACAAGGAGGATCGAAGCGTTCCGCTCACTATTGAAAAGGTCATTCCAAAAATAGAGAAGTTGGTGGCCGCAATTGTTAGCAAAATGAAAACGGGGGGAAGACTCTTCTATATTGGCGCTGGCACCAGTGGCCGGCTAGGTGTTGTCGATGCCTCTGAAATTCCGCCCACTTTTGGAGCACGGCAAAATCAGGTGATCGGATTGATTGCAGGTGGCGATAAGGCTATAAGAAAAGCAGTAGAGCATGCTGAAGACAACGCTAAACAAGCCTGGAAGGATTTACGAAAATACAAAATTAATGAACGTGATGTTCTAATAGGCATTGCGGCTTCGGGCGGAACACCTTACGTTATCGGGGGAGTTAGGGAAGCAAGAAAGAAAAAAATAATTACGGGCTGCATCACCTGTAATAATGGCACAGATTTGGCCGCTAGTGTTGATTTTCCAATTGAAGTGATTGTGGGTCCTGAATTTGTTACCGGAAGCACCAGAATGAAAGCGGGCACAGCTCAAAAACTTGTTCTCAATATGATTTCCACAGCCACCATGATTCAATTGGGCAGGGTTAAGGGAAATAAGATGGTAGACATGCAACTCACCAATAACAAGCTAATTCACCGAGGCGTAAGTATGATTCAAGATGAACTTCTGGTTAGCGAAATGAAGGCTCAATTGCTATTGAAAAAATATGGAAGCGTTCGCAAGGCCATTGATAGCCAAAAATAATTCCATTAAAATAAGGCCAGTTGCGTATGGCTAACGGGGGCATCTACCGGGACAAGATATTGCTTTCGTGTTTTCATTTCTTGACACAATACGCGGGTTCGCCTTAATTTACCTTTTTTAAACCATCGGCCATGCAAATGGAAAACACTGCCTTCAGGAATGTGAGATAGCAAAACTGTAACTTTTTCGCGCGCGTCTATCGAACGAAATAATTGGGTTAGGTCAGTGTCAGAAAAACTGGATGCTTTTGGCGCAGCCATATGCTTTTTAACCCACATTGCAGCTTTTTGGGGATAAACGAGAAATTTCAATTTATTTTTG
>JADEYI010000667.1_pt1 | contig 40312 bp, 45 predicted proteins | sample 8542331 | NCBI WGS metagenome assembly JADEYI01 (sample SAMN16510988, study PRJNA670497) | mine drainage metagenome | isolation source: biofilm near Copperflume 1 | place: Germany: Marsberg coppermine Kilianstollen | collected 2018-02 | reverse complement strand
CAGCAGCGCACTTGCGGGAGTGGAGGAAGAACAGGCCGCGAGCGATGTCCAGGGCAATTCTTCTGGCCATGCCGGTGGCGGGGGCGAGGCGGCCGGGTTTCTCTTTTACTGGTATATTTTCTGCTTTCCTTGTAAGCTAAAGAAGGTCAGGGATTTTGACAGAGGGCCAAGGGGCAGTGAGACAGCAGCGCACTTGCGGGAGTGGAGGAAGAACAGGCCGCGAGCGATGTCCAGGGCGATTCTCCTGGCCATGCCGGTGGCGGGGGCGAGGCGGCCGGTGGGCAGGCGCTGACGGTACCAGCCGAAGCGCTGCGAGTGCGTGTCCTCCGCGATGGCGTGGAACAAATCGCCGTTCTCCATGTACTCCTGCACCAGGATCGTCTGGCCCTCCTGCGCGCACAACCAACAGGGGTATTTATTTGGGGGCTGTAAGGAAACATCAGGGTAGAAAGAGCTGATTTTCATGTACTCCAGCAACGGGGTGGAACGGCCCTTCTGCGCGCGTGCGCTTAACGCAGGGCACTTTCTCGGGTGTGTTTTCCGTGGTAGACTCTCATAATGGCGTGGCAAAGGGGTTGGAGAAGCACTAAGTGCCCCCAACTGGCAATTGACAAGCTGCCGTCCTGTGCTTAGGGGCCAGCTGAGCTTCTCAGCGAAGCACCACACAATTGTTCAGGGGGCCTGTTTAGGAGGGCACCCCTTGCTGTAATTTGGACAGCCCCTGGCGATTCTGAAGACATCACAAGCTGCAAACGGTGTCCATGCCTCCATGTGCCACTTTCACTGCAAATAATTTGCCGCCCATGAGAGCCGGCTGCACATTCTCTGCTCTCGTCATATACTCCAGAAACGCCTTCTGCGTGAGCACCCAGTCGGAAACACACAGTCGTGCATGCTAGCACCTCTTTGGAGCAGACCCCTTTCTGGCAACCACACACCATCGAACAACATTGCAGTGACATGGCAGGCGCGCACCTGCAGGCAGGCCCCGATGAACTGCACGATGTTGCGATCGTGGCATGAGCGCAGAATGAATATCTCGCGCCTGAACGCCTCTGCGTACCGCAGCTGGTGCTCCGCCGTCACCTGTGGCACGCGTGGCAGCATGTGAGCAAATTATACCCTAAACCCTAAACCCTAAATAGACTGAACCCCCAAACCCTAAAAAATAAAAAATATAGGCAGCATGTGAGCAGTGCATGTCATCCCATGACACCCTGCACGTTTTCAGATGCAAAATATGCTGTTTTCGCATCAGTGCTGAAATTGTAGACTGGCGCGAACACTGCAGATGTGGCTGCACAACAGAATGATGAGAAACAAGTGCACCCGAGACAAGTTTGCGGGACAAAAGGTGCTGTTACAATGGTGCAGGGGATTAAGAAAAAAATTAAGCAAGTCACCTGGTCCGTAAATATCTTCACCGCCACAATCTGCACGCCCGTGCGCGTCGCCTTGTACACCTGGGATTGCGCACAACATCACCGAAGATTAGGTGATACGCCAAATCAGGCAAGCTGCCAATACAGGAAACATGCCGGATCAAGCATCAGACCAGAATTGGCACGCGGTGCGCTAGATACGCCACCACGCCAGATCCAGGCGGCAAAAGTTGAACGCTGTCAGAAGACAGAAAGTGACAATGCACAGCCATGTAAGACATTACAAGGTACAGTAAATGACGGTTTGCCCTTCAGGCATTGGTAAGACCCCCCATATGAAGCAAACCCAAGCAAACAGATGACAGAAACACTCAAAACACGTGAGCCCAGCAAAGCACTGAAGGCAGGCCAGAGCCTGAAGCAAATGAAAGTATATCGTGTGCAGGCTCACCCGGGCGGACGCGCCGGATCCCAGCTCCCACTCGGAGCCGTCGGTGCGGCGGCAGATTTCAAGCTCGTCCGGATCAATCTCCCAGTCGGACTTCATGCCTGGCAGCGTCAGCGACTTCCTGCTCATCGAAGCCAGCGCCAGCGCCTCCTGCCGGCAGAGAAGATGCCCACTTATTTCAGAATATGAATTTGAGTTTAAATTTTAGCCGGATATGTTTGGGTTGAGAATAATTATGGGAAAATTTGCACTCATCGCCTTCTGTGCCAAAGACAGCGGTACCAATGTGAGCTGCTGGAGAGACAACCTACAGGAGTATTTGCATGTTGCACCAAATGGGACCAGTGACCATTAAAGAATGGCCCCACCAGAGATAATGGAGCATATTGGACCATAACGTGATCGAAAGTTAGACCATGCACTGGACCAACCAGCACCGAGCTGGACTGTTGGACTAGACCACGGAGTATTAGATGGACCAACAACCAGCACCGAGCTGCACCGTTGGACGAGACAAACGGAGGTTTAGATAGACCTACAACGCTGATCATATTGCGTCCCACCTGTGCGGAGATGCCCCCTCGGCCAGAGACGAGGGTATCGAGCATGGATCGGACGGTGGTCGATCCGCTTCCCGACGTGCGCATGTCGCTCTTGCCGCTCGACCGCGCGCTGTGCATGCTCTGCGCACTGTCCTTCACCGGCCGCTCACTTCCCTGCGCATGCGCCAACATCATTGCGTCTCAGGTGTTGTCCAAGATAATGTTTGGCAAAGCAGGGGACTTTCTGCGTGTTTCCGAGACATCTTCACCGGCCGCTCGCTGGCGTGAAGCACGCCACGGCCCATGTGTCCCACTACGATTGCTTGCCGGTGCATGTTCAAAATGTACATTCTGCGTCACCTATAAAGCTGCCAGAATCATATTGTTCTCTGTGCAGGTAGTTGTGACCGTTTCGTTGCCCGTTAAGTTGCTGTGATGCCTCTCATTGCCTGCCAATGCCTGATCATGAGCTGCACAGCGCTGAGAGAGGCAGCTAGACGATTTCTGCGTGACGATTTCTGAGATGCTTGAAAATTCAGAAAAAGCATCCTTGCCAGCTCTCCCCCGAATTACCACAGCGTGCCCGACCAATTTTGCCAGGCTTGAGGAGGGGCTTTGGTACAGTGTAAACGTGTGGTCGGCATGACATGAGCTTTGCGAGGATAGATCCATTATGTTTGAATACATTTGAAATAGGCGCTCGGGCCTACCGCTGTGCTGAAGCGTTTCTTGTTGCGGAAGAAAAGGTACGCAAAGACGGCAGCGGTTACTATCGCCACGACTGCGATCGGAATGATGATCACTCCCACAAGCTTCGCAGTCCCCAGCCCGCTCGAGCCTGTGAGTGCACCCTTATTCAGGCCTTTTTATACGTAGGACATTGGGAGGTCTAAAGATTTACCATAAACAAAAAAATCCTGGAATACAGGCCACACAATCAGAATTGCACAATCTCGCACAGGAAAGCCTTGCTTTGACTCTTTATTGGGAGATATATGGCGGGGCAATGACAAGGTGCAGAGTGTGGAACCCCACATACAGAGTCACGAGTACCGCGGGCAAGACAGAAGATGAATTTGGCGGGCCTGAGATTGGCATGCATGATGAGTATTGTCTGCATCGGAATAGTTCCATATTCGTGTTAACCCTCTAATAATATGTCATGTCAACTTTTAACCCTCAAATAAAATAATATAGGATAAAGCCCCCACATATATGGCACAACGACAGCTCCCTTCTTAGTCACAGCGCCCTGAAGCTCAAGAAATCAGCATGGGATTGACATTTCCTCGAAAGATTCCATTATCGGCAAAATCACCTCCCTTTCCTAGAATAAAACAGGGGAGTTGAGGGGCGCTGACCTGCTTCCGCCGTGGCGACGCCGGCTTCAGGCGGGGGAGTTGCGCTGTTGGGAGAGGGTGAATATTTTGCGAGCTGCACATAATTGATACGGAACCCCTGAGACTGGAACAGTTGGACCATCTGCCCCGTTCGGATGAAGTAGGACAACTTGTCCGCTATTATCGCCGGCCCCTGCGCACGACACAGTTCCCCTGTCATGCTCTTAGATTTTATCACTCAATTTCCCAGTCCTATTCCTGAAGATTGGGTGCGTCAAGCAGCACCTTGGAACTTGCTTTCCGGTCTTGTTGGTTCTTGTACATCCTCTAGAAGTGCTGTGCTATCAAGGCAATGCTCATATGCTCATTCCAGCTCCTTGCTGGTCTGCATCTACCCCTAATGCCATCGTCATACACTCCTCCAATAAAAAAATGAAAAATCACAGCAAAAATACGAGGCATAATGCATGCGCCACATCTGCCCAGGAAACCACCCATGCATGCCCAATTCTCAGAATTTCCCAGCAATTGTGGCATATTTTAAAATCACAGCATGGCATGAACTGAAGCACTTCCGTTTCAAAGGAAGTGCTGATCCAGTTTAGGTAAGAGGGCCTTACTGGCGAGGGAACAGCGAAGACTTCATACGAGACAGCCAGAGATGGCACGGGCCCATAATTGGCGAGCGCAAAGGGATCTGTAGAATTTACGGGGCCCGGGGCGGGGGCGATAACGGGGGGGAACCCCTGGGGGGCCTGCAGTAGGGAACGGTGCCGGAGACAGTGCGTGCCCGCGGCGCGCGCCCCTTCCCGTAGATTGCACAACTCCCCGGCCCTTCAGGAAATAATCCCACATTGAGCAAAAAGTGCATGCAAGGTGTATAATGCAGTCTGAGCGCCAAGTTAGAAGAAAGTGCCGCCTAGCAATCTCAAGATAGTTTCAGTTGTCAGACCGCTTCAGCAGACTATGCAAGTCTGACATGGATGCATTTGCAACCTGTTGCTTCACCCTACCCGCATTTGCTTAATTTGATGTAAAGTATTAGAATTTAAGCTGGGGCACTGGGGCCTTCCATGTCTTGGTAGCAAGCAGGATTCAGTCATGAGAAATACAGAGCTTGCTTTGGTCTCACCTGGAAGCCAGGCGGCTTTTCCAGTGCTGGTGCTGCTCCTCTAGGCTGCCACCCAGTGACTCGCCCTCCGCATCCTGCCCACTGGCCCCCACCTGGATTTCCTCTTCTTCCTGCATTGCGCAAAATACAGTCAGAACACCTGAGCACCGCCGCCGCGATGACAGACCAGCATGCGCCAAGTCAAAGGCAAATGCCTGGCTTCTGTTACCAACGATCGGGTCCTTCAATCAGGCTGCTTCGCAGCTTGTCAATTGCATGCAGAGACCCGAGTACCAGTGTGGAGAAGGCAAGGCACGATCGGCTTCCCAGTAAAAGCTTGTATGACAGGGCAAAGGGGAAAGGGAAAAGGCGTTATAGCCTTTGATGTAGGAAAGCTCACATCAGGCTGGCCGGCCCCGGGAGCGCGGATTCTGACAAGGCCGAGTCTCGTCACCGTCCGGTCAGCGCTTACTCGCTGCGACCCCTTGGCGGCCACCAGATCCCCCGCAGTTTTCTTCGCACCCCCTGAACCCTTGCCCTCAATTCCCGGCAACCCTTCGCCGGCGGTAACAGCCTTGGACCAACCCTTCTGCGGCTGCCTGTTTGCTGCGATGAAATCTGCTGCAATGGCTGTTTCTGAATCCTCTTGTCCCTTGCGCGGCCGGCCGTCTGCTGCTGCCACTGAGCCGGCTGCAATATGCCACCAGAGCACCGTTCAATGCCATTTTCAGCAATATGTAGAATGTGCACTTTTCTCCAGCACCAAATGTAGCATTGCCAACTTGCAGATGAGCAGGTAACAGGCAGACGTTGAACCACTTACGGTATGTCTAATCTGCATCCTTTGCCATGATAGAAGGAGAAAATACAGATCGATACAGCAAGCACATGCCTTGCCTTGGAGATTATTGCCACTTTTGCTAGCTCAGCAGGGAGCACTCAGTACGATTGTCAAGACGTTTGGTGCTTGCTGTGGAGCCTACTTGTGATATTTTCCACAGACAGACACTACTGCCGAGTGCCTGACGTCCTCACAATCCCAAATGGGTTCAAAACTTTTCAAGAGGCACTCCCGCCTCACATTGGGCCCCATGCAACATCCAATCCATCAATTCGCTTTAATCTGAGACTGCTGCTTCACGCAAAATCTGCTGCCAACCCTGGGATGGACAATTACCCTTCTTCAGGATCCCCCGATTGCCAACAATAAAGGCCGGCAGTCTCTGCCGCGAACGATGGAAAGTACAGGTGCCTCACCTCGGGATCCCCCCACAATCTTGGGGAACCCTCTTCTAGTCACAGCCGCGTCGGCCGCTCCCGAATCCGACAGCAGCCGCCGGCGGCCAGTGCCGCTCGGCAGCGCCAGCGGTTTCAAGTTTGAAACGTCGGTGACGGCAGTGTTCTCCGGGGTGAGGTAATCCACGTCCCCCGTGTTGAGAGTATCCGTCAGCAGCCGCGTTAGAGCCAGCAGGAAGTTACCGTTTGTGTCCTGCCCACCCGCAGCACGCACTACTAATTCCCACGACAGACTGTGCACAAGTCTTGACAGCACATTAAAGCACCGTGAAATTGCAGCGCTCACAAAGAATTCATGCTTCCAGCACTGGCGCCTCAGATGACCACATCAGATATATTGACCCTTGTCCCGACCACTTAAACCTTGGTGCATTGCATGCATGGAAACAAGCACAACGTGAGGCAACAAAAGAAGCTCAATTAGGATACATATGCTCTGAACCATATGTATCAAATGTAAATTAAAAATAATCAAATACATCATATACAGTCAATGGAGGGCAATCGCGCACCACTGCATCGTAGCCGGTGAGGACGAGGGTGAAATACACGTTGGTCTGCGTGCCGTTGGGAAGTGAGTTTGCCATCGCTGCCCTCGCCGCTGGATCAAAGCCCGGTGCAGGCGCCAAGTTCACAACTTCGCTCTTCAGCGCGTCCTCACCTGTGAGAGCAAATGGGGTTGGCTGGAGCGGACTTATGAACAGTGGGGACGGGATGCGGGTTGTGAAATGGACACAGCAGCAGGAAAGGACAAGTGACTTGGCGGTATGGGGGCAAGCACGACTGACTTAAGGTCTTGGACCTCGCAAATTCTAATTAAGAAACAAGAGTATGACTGGTGTGCGTGCACAACTCGGCCATATCAGCACTTGCTGGCCCCACCAGGAGAACATTTCACCTTCAATGTAGGGGCACCAGACATTTGGCCATCCGGCTGCCTGACAAACTTCCTTCAATTAACTCTCCGCCACGCCGCAAGATCTCACATGTCAGAAACAGAGTGCCCCATTGCCGGCATCAGTCACCTGGGGGCTCGACGGCGGCGGTGTAAGCGTCGCCGGGTGAGTCACCGCGCATGGATGCCAGCAGCTCCACTCTGTCTATGTCCAGCTTCCGCCGCTTGAGCCGCGCAGCATACACCCCGGTGTGCACAGCGTCCCTGCAGAAAAGCAACAATGACAAATACGCATGGCATTCCTGAAACATAGCAGTATGCATGTGGCGGCAGAAGGGGCCAGCATCTGTCTGTATCCTGGCGGCATGTTGCTCCTGGTCAGGGGCAGGCATTGTAGCTGGTTCCAGCTAAAGCTTCTTGAAGGAGAGTCCCACAATGTTGGCCACTCCCTCATCCTCAGAAATAGATCAATGCAGGGCATTGCTCAGATAGGCCTCTGCTCTCCAGAGGTCTCTCCAGCAAAGTGGCGACGCCCGGCTCGACTGGAAACTTGCTACTGAAGGATTGTTTCTGAAGCTCAGACTTCAGCCCATGTTTGGTGGAAGAGCGGGGAGTGGTTCAATAGATGTCTCTGCAAATTCCCGAAGGAGTCGCTTAACGACAAGACATTCTGCCCGTGTAAGGCCTGTGAGGGCCTGCCCTTGTGAGGGCTCTGAGGTCTGCCTCAGTCAGCTTGAGGCAGGTAGGAACCACACCTGATGAGCGCCTGGCCCTGCGTGCCATTGATGTCCGGGGGAAATGTCAGCAGGAAAACGGCGCGCATCTTCGGGTCGCAGGCCGACTCCGGCGGCGGCGCGTAGGCCGGCTCCGCTCGCAGCGCGCGCCTCGGCACCTGCCGGCACGACAAATCCGTTACTAACCACCCCTGCAGGTAGAGTGATGTATCACACGACGTCTAAGCAGCAAGCAGCGTTGCAAAAGTAAGCAGCCTTTGCCCTGCATCAGAGCGTATGAATGTCCTGTCCATGAGCGTATCTCCCTAATAGGTTGCACCCAACTGGGGCGTATTTGTTTTGCCCCATCCTTTGCGCGGCGCAAAGTTGCAGGTAGTGCACCATATTGCTCGCAACTTGCAGCTTGCGTGTCTTACGCAATAACTTCACTGCCCCACTGCAAGACCGGTCTGCTGCAAACCCCCCACCTAGCGCTCACTCACAAATTCAACATGCCAGGAACTGTTGTAATCAAATAAAAATGCGCACCGGGAAGTCAGCGAGAAGCCGCCGGCCGCCGCTGGGCGCAGGGGCGCCGGCCGGGCTGCCCTCCCCGGGCAATTCCGGGCAGCTGGTCACGTTTTTGTACGCGACTGGGTTGATCCCCTGGTATGTCACTGGTAGCACCTCTGCCAGGGTTGACCGCATCAGATCCACTGTGTCATCCGTCGCCACCGCCTCTGGGCCTGTCAACTGCGAGGCGCAAGCATGCAAACTATTTTCATGGTCTGGTCTATAAAGTGTTTTACCACATAAGTTTTCACCAATTCAGCACAAGACACCCCTTGGTGTGGCTCTTCTGTTGCCAGGACCATTATGTGGCTTTGCCAGAGAGCTCAAACATAGAGCGGGTTGCATCGACTGCCGAGCAATCATGATGAGAAGGCCGGGCTCGTTAGGGCAGCCGCGTACTGCAGTCCCGCAGCAGCGCTGCCGAGCGCAGTACAGCATGACAAAGACTGGGCATCGTAAATGTACTACGAGCACACAAAAAGCCTGGCCCTATGTATGGCATGTGACAACAGGAGCTTGGCAAGCAACTTTGTGTGGTAGAAATGCAGGGAAGTGCAGAATAAATCTGCCAAAAGAGATAACATGTGCCGTCGCATGCACGCACCTGCAGCTCAATCTCGGTGGCGCCCAGAGGCACACGCGTTTGCTCCGCGTTGACGGGCTGCCCCGTGCCCGGCTGAGTCAGCCCTATCCAGTCATCCGGCGACGCCAGCAGCAGCGGCGCCGGTGTCAGCACCGTAGCAGGACGCGGAGGGAGGCCTGCGGATCCGTAACGGGGACATCAGAGTTCATATTATTGTTGTTGTTATATTACATTCTAGGGAACTCTGGGCAGCCACCTGAGGCTCATTGGTCTTGTCGGCAGTCTGTCTCTGCCCATCTTTGTATCACAATCTTTGCATGTTTTCACAAAGGAAGCAAAGTTGGCTTGGTGCAGCCGCGTTCATGCAGTCATGCCTGGAGCGGCCTGGCAAATTTGGGAACCCCTTTTATAACACATCTGGGCCAGCACTATGAGGTGAGCCCTACAAGGGCAGGAAGGCATGGACTGCATGTAGACAAGCCTCGCTCTTTCCTCTGCAGTCAAACAGCTCGCAATGTATGCATGGCTGCAGCACTTGCAGAATGCGCAATTCCTGATTCCGTTTCTCCCTTTTGGGTCCAAAATGGGATCAAATAGGCTATATGGCAGCCTGCCAACTGCAAAGAGGGTCTCACCTCCAGGCTGTGCAATACAGGAGCCGAGGAGGCACAAGCATAGGGCGGCAGCGCGCGCTGCACTGCCCCCGCGCGCCCCTTTGAGCGGCATATTGCCTGCTGCTGGTGCCTGTACTGATTGCTGTCGTTTCAAGGCTGAGCTCCCTTACTTCAAGGTCGCGCTTATTCTTGGGCTCCGACTGTTGGCCTTTTCCGCGGTGAGATTCCCACTGCTCTGTGACGGCTGCTGCTTTCGCTTATGGCTGTAATGCGCCTTCCTGCTTGTTCTGCAAGTGCCTGTCTCTCTCCCGTCTGTTTCTTGAGAACGCCAGTGACAAATGCCCCCAACTGCTTGTTTGAAATGGCTTTCAACTGCTAGCCATATTGGCTGCTGTCAACGGGGTGGAATGTCGTGCTAACCAGGCTGTATCGGTGGGAGCAATGGCACCCCACAGGACATCTGAACTTCCTATGCTCTCCTCCAGACTACCAAGCTTTCACGGTCTGCTGGCTTTACTCTTGGACCTGCAGTCAAGACACAGGCCCCCCCCTTGGAAACAGCCATGGATGGCTGCTGTTGACTTCAGATGTCCAGGAGAGAAGGATGGGTGTTGGAGAACAAGTACCCTTTCCTTGGACAAGAGGGCAGCACATGCAGGATAAATTTGCGATTTTTGTAAGTGGTCAGTAGAGGCAGGACATTCATCAGGCACTCTGCAAACGATCCTAGGCACAGGAGCCTCCATATAGACAGACTGATCCATTTGGTCCACGTGTGCCAGCAGAGAAGTGGGCAACCCCAAAAAGCTGCGTAATATGTCACATCGAGTTTATCTAGTACCACGCTTCCAAAAATTGGCATACACAGAGGATGAGGTAAACCCGCCCTCCCAGAGAAGCTGAGCAGGATTCTGAACAAGACAAGAAGCAGAGGAAAGTTTCGTCTAGTTGAATGCAGGCTTCGTCGTCAGAAGAATTACCATGAACACTTATTGAAAGACGTAAATTCTGCGTGAACTGCCCATGCTGCGATCGCACTTCCTTGTCCGCTTTGTGCCATACCAAGGTGAGCTTTATTCGGGACGCCCGCGCAGGGCGCTGATCCCTCTGTTCTTCTGCACAAATGCACCTAGCCTTTACAGATTCTCGGAAAGGACCGTCCTTTTGACATGAACTTTGGAGATGGAGGGATCATGAGGTTTCACCTCCTCTTCATCCCTCGAAGCCCTTGGATCCGGAAAAGATACGCATGGAACTTCCCACGTGGCGATTACGAATAAAGCGGATAGCCGAAGGAGAACTTTAGCCCGGTGGATAGGAATTGCACGTGTCATTTCACTATTTGAAACACGCAAAAATAAATGCAAAGATTCCCTGTTGCCTGTAGAATTATTTGTTGAGATTTGAAGAGAGATTTGAAGTCTTGAAGTGAGCTGATGCCGACGACGCCTCTGCGTGATTTGGTAGCCTCCTGTTGATGTCCTGTTGATAACTGAACATTACCTGGAATGTTGCAAGCTAAGCCATCCGCGGACATTTGCTCGGCATCTATCCATTGGTGCGTTGAGTTTCCATTCAGAGATCACACATCGTGATCTGACCATGAGAGGCGCTCTCCTAAGTATATACTCCCTGTCAGAGTCTAAAAATGATATCACTCACAGGTTTCCCAATACACATTTCCAGCGGCGATCGCAGACCACCTCGTCAGTGAGAAGGGCAGGAGCTCAATGCAAAACTCGAGGCAGCAACACAGCAGGGCTCTCCTGCACGCAGTCAGCAGCTACAGGCCATAGGCAAAGGCGCAGCATGGTCTGCCAAGCCAGCACGAGCGCTGCAGATGTCACGCAAGGCTCCAAAAACCTGCTCATCGTTGGTGAGCAACCACCCATTTTGAACCTCTGTGACGTTTGCATGCCAAGAGCCAGTGCTACGGTGTCTCCTCGCTTAGGGGGACAATTTGCAGTGCTCCTTCTTTTGTCCTTGCTACATTGCATGCAAGGGGCTTGGTTTGCCAGAGCCGTGCCATGATGGCTATTAGCCAGGATCCTTAGCAAAACACTGTAGCTTGTTTGACAAGGGGCACGATTTGAGGTGTGCTCTGCATGCTGGCAGGGCCAGGAGTGCTGGGGTCCTATCTAGGCAAGCTCTGGATGGAGCGCTTCCCCTCAGCAAAAGTTGTGGGCCAGACAAACTCAGACACCAGCCATGACAGGTGCGAGCAACAAAGATATTTGTACTATCAACATGGGACTCGGGAGCGCTGTGCAGCATTTATCTGAGCTCACCTTGTAAAATTGTGCCCTGTCTCTCGGGTGATGGGTCATCCAAGTGCACACCTACCCAAAATCGCCATTTTGAACCTTTGCGCCATCAATCAGCCATCAGGGCCGATCGGCTTGCTTGCCTGTACTGTATGTAAGAGATGCAGAAAACTTGGTGCAGGCTGCGGAAGCTCAAGATTGCACCGCGGACAAAGGACGCAGCAGGGAGCGAGCGCTTCCCCTTCGTTGTGTTTTCTGCGCCGCCCTCCGGCAGCGCGGATTACGTCTTTGAGGTGCGCCGCCAGCAGAGATCCCCGGTTCAAACCTCTATCCGCAGCGACATTTTTGCTGAAACTTCTCTTTTAGGGCAAGCAGGGTGCAATCACACTTTTTGAAGGGCAGGGCCATGCAGGCCCCTTGGCATTGTGATCAGGTTTGCTCTACATTTTGAGGAAAACGGCAATGTTGATAGAACAGGCAGCTGTGGCTCAGTAATTGGAGACTTGCCACCCGCCGCGAAGACGGCCTTGTCATGCCTCGCAAGGCCATCTCTTGGCCAGGCACTTGAAGAGAACAATACAGGTATTGAAAAGATTCACGCGATGCAGGTGAAGGCTGCGCTGCAGCTGTGGGACGGGGTGGGGACGTTTTTGTACACGGGGAGCGCGGGTATCTACGCGACGGAGGACGGCTCAGAAGTTACCGAGCGCTCCGCCACTGCGCAGCTTGGCAAGGACGACCGCACCGACAGGTGATTAGCCTGCGCTGGATTATTATTATTGCAGGTCAGCGGATCCAAAGCCAAGGGCCTATACGCGAAAGGCGTCTGCAGCCACGTCTGCGGGGCCTTTTCGGCGGGGCTAGATACCCCTCTCTGAAGCAAGGGGATTTATCTGCTCCTTTCTTTGGGAAGGCCTGTGGGTGGCTGCTGCAGCAAGCACTGCAAATCAAGGCAACAAGATCAGAGCTCCAGCCATTGTTTTCTTTCTCTGGACAAATCAAGTCTGCAATGTCTTGTGTTGTGGCTGCAGTGACTGCGGTGGTGATCTGCTGTCCCAAGGCACTGAGACAGGCAGATATTTGTCAAGAATCTTGTCGTGTGACCAGGCAAATCTTGGTGGAGGAGGCTGTGTTAGATGCAGGAGGCTGCGTTGTGAGGCTGGCCGGACTCTACCATGCACAGGTGGGAGCTTTCCAAAGCAATAAAGATGCAGCATTGAAAGACTGTTTTGTTTGGGAGCCTTCGTCAAGGTTTCTAAACCTTCTCCTGGTCAGCAAAGGATTTTTTGGACAAGAAAAAAAAAAGAAAAAAAATGTTTTGTGCTCGACTGCTCCAAGCATTCAACCTGCGCCTTAATATAAGCAGTACCTGCATTGCAGTAGTTAGCAGTACCTGCACGGCATCAATGGCATGTGGCCGGTGCTAGATGCAAGCCACTGCCAGTCATTCGTTTTCTGCGGCGCTGAGAATGTGCCCATTGAGGCGCCTTCAGCATTGTGTTGTTGGTCAAATAAGTTAATATTTTCTTCTGGTGCTTGTCTGCTGCAGAGGGGGGCGCACACCTTTTTCCTGAAGATGGCCAAGGTCGGAAGGTGGGCAGGCTACACGGTGAACCTCATCCACTATGAGGACGCTGCTGAGCTGGCGGCTGCGGTGCGCGTCCTGATCAGGCCCCTTCCACTATTTTTTAGTTGTAGGTGCCCTTTTTCACTCTTTTTAACATATCCCTAAATAAGGATGCATTCTCAATTGGCTTGCAAAGACGTTCATTCTCCTGTCGTCTTCATGATCCCCTTGGTGTTCCTGATGAAGCTGTGCTTCATCATTGCGTTGCATTGCATGCAACGCAGGCATCCTGCTCTCTCCTGCAGAATGCCTGAAATCCAGAGGTGAGAGTTTGAGATGGAATCAGAGCTCAATGTAATCATGGATGCTTTATTTGGCTGCAGATTCTGAGGGGCGACGGAGCGAGTGAGTTCTATAGGGGAAGGGTGTTTTTGGGCGCGGATGGGGTGCCTCTGACCTTTCAGGTGTTTTCTCTTTGCTCGTACCTTACAGACCACAGTCAAGCACAGGCGCATGCTATCCTGCTCACAACTTTCTTTGTCCCGTACTTATCGGTGTGCATGCTTTGCAAGCATCGCACAGCCATGACCTGGCATGTCTGGAGGGCATGTGTATAGGGTGCCCCTTGAACAGAAGGGAGAATGCAAGACATGAAGGCATTGCAAGCGCCAAAGTTGGCGAAAGGGCTGCCTTGAGGTGTATCCAGAATGCAGAGGACAAAAGAAATATCTTCTGGCCCAGGAGCACTTCCCATCATATTGCATGCATGCATTCTAGTGTGGCCTCTTGTGATAGTATCTCAGCTGTGTGCAATCTGCTAGGCTTGACATTGCCATTCGGTGAACGTGTGCAGGAGATGATGGATGCAACCATAGCCTCAGGGGCGTATGAGGGGAGCGTGGAATTCACGGGGAGCGAAAGTAGCAACAAGGGGAAACTGTTAAACGCCAGCACCACACGGGAGGCCTTGCAGTGGACCCCCCGCTATTCATCATACCAGGCTTTTATGGCTGCTGGCGCGAAGGATTGGTACACAGAGTCAGGCCTATTTTAGACTCATAGTTTCAGTGCGAAGTTATGTGGTGTTGACTGCACCACATTTGAGTCAGCGGTGACAAACAAACGTGCGAATGCTTAAAGTACACGCTTAACATTCAAATGTGATATTGGAAAGCTCAGCCGCGCAATCAAGAGCTCTGTAAAAAATGCCCAATCATACACGCTATACACAAACAAACAGATACAAAAGCAGGTGATTAGGGGCACATGCAATTGTTATGCCAGGGACATTTGAAGCTGCGGTATTTGGCACTGTACATGTATTGCACATATCAGCCGAATAAAATCATGGGTGCATAATGCATAATGCATTGCAGCTGCTTCCAATTGTTGCCCGCCGACGTCGCTTGTTGCCTTTGCTTGCAACGGAACACTATTGAAGCGTTCTCAGAAGGACTCTTGTAGGTACCTTCAAAGTCAGTGGTATCATCCCGTACTCTGCATGTTAGTACACCTTTTTTACAAAGGGCGAAAATAGGAAAAAATGCAGATACAATACATTGTATCCGAATTTAAACATCTCTCCAATTGAGTTGATGCCCATGGGCTTGCCAATGCTTTAGTTTCAAGTCTCTGGAACAATGCGACAGAAACTACCTAAGTGCCAATCCTGTCCAGAAGCTTCCAATGATCCCAAACAGGCACAAGGGTGTTTGCCACGATTGCACCGCTGGCAGCCACAGCAGGCACGCCGATGCCTGGGAATGTGGAGTCGCCACAGCACAGCAGGCCTGCAAACAAAGCCAATAAATTAGACTTCACGCGTTGCAAACCTTTGATTTTACGATGCCCAACGTCTGACATCCAATTCAACATGGTTTTCCACTGCAGCTGATTGCTCACAATACAGACCTCTGGTCCTTTTGCAACCTGTTTCGCATACTCTGAATGGCTCATTCTCGCAGAGAAAACATTGATATTCCAGATCTGATATATGTCAGCTCGTGCTAGGTCAGTAAGGAGATGGCTTTCTGCTGTTTGCATGGGGGTGAGTATTGTGCGGGTTGGATTCAGTACTGGTGACAAATCTTCTAGGCACGAGGTACTGTTCTAGGCATCAAGCATACGTGCCAGTCTACATTGTTGCGCAAGCATGCCAGCACCTGCGCGCACATGCCGTTTATTACTAATCGGTGGGTCTGACCTGGGATGGGAGTGGTTGGCCCTGGGAAAGTTCCCTGGCCTGCCTTGATGGCGGGGCCATACGTTCCATTGTGCCTCCTGAGGAAGTGCCTGTGGGTCAGGGGCGTTCCAACCTGCAGCCAAAACAAAGGACCTCTTCACTTCATGCAAATTCTGGTTATGCATCCTCCAGACACTGCTGCAGCTCAGGAACTTGAAAAGCAGGAGCTTGAGCAAGCTGTAAAAACTTGGGAGTCACTCAGTCAGGTATCAATAGTGAAAACCGATGTGGCAAGAATGTGAACAGAGATGTTTTCTTTCACAAAAGTGTATCGCTGTCTTGTCGCTGCATGATTTTCAATCGCCAAGCAACCCATCCTCTTGTCTCTGGCGCTCGCACTGCCTCAATGCCTTCAACTGTCTTGTTTAAAATGTGGCCATGAGCATCAGGATGGAAGAGCAAGCGCACCATCTCGATCTCTGTGCGCTGTCTGATGTCGGGAATGATCCTCTCCACAGCCTTCCACAGCACCTGCGACCGCTCCTGCTTCAGCGCCTCATACTCCGGGCTGCCTCTCTCCAGCCCTGCACACAGGAATCACAGCAGCCCCTCTTAAGGATTCTTTGGGCTCATTGCAGTTGGGAAAAACTTCAAGCTATGCGGTTTGCAAGAGTGCAAGACAGCAACAAAGCATGCCGTCCTCTCATTTTGGACAGTCACAAGAGCCACGCTTGCTCTGCCATGGTGCAATCTCAGCATTGCCAAACATCCACGTTCTAACCGAGAAAAGGTAAAGCCAAGTTGCACGCCGAGGGGTTGACTCACCACTCCAGAGGGCAAACGGTTCTGTGGCAGGCAGGTAGGCGTGAAGCGTGTGCTTGCCAGCTGGCGCCAGGTCAGCATCCATCACCGAGGGAATCGAGATAAGCACAACATTCTGCACACAGAAGAATGTAAGTCGCCGACGCAGGCCATTCAAATGCATCCTGCCAGAAATTTGCTCTGGATACGCTCCTCATCAAACTAAGGCCAGAGAGTCACATGCAACTGTTTGTATTAAAAACATTTGAGTTGGGGTTTAGGGATGAAGATATGTATAGGGATTCAAATACAAAAGTTGATTGGTATCCCCCTTTCCTGCCGAGGCTTCAGGGCATGTCGGAAAGGGATGTCAGAAAAGGCGCCCTCGAGATCGAACGCAACACCAGACACTCGAATCGCAGTAAGATTGTCCGAGTCAAATTTGAATTTGAGGCTTGCCTGTTCTGTGTCAACGCCGCCCTCCCAGCTGTTGACCACGATGTGGTGCATCTCCAAGCCCTCCAATCCCCTTGCATCAAACCCTAGGTGAAGGTGCATGAAGCTGCGGTTCAGTGGGATCTCCTGCAAGCAGTGGACAGCGTCAATCCAGCCACTTTCCAGCCGCACACATCAGACTTGCACCTTTCCAACAGTCACACACAACATCTACAAGCACTTCCCAGTGTTCTAAGCATCACACAAGTGCATGATGGTCATGCCAAGCCAGAATGCAACAGGGACATTGCTTTGCATGCATATGTGGTGGTTGATGCAGCCACGATAAACAAAGGCAGAGGTTGCAGAGCTTGATATCCAAACAAGAAAAAGACCTGGGGCAATCTCACAAATGTGTTGTGTTTAAATGTATTGTGATTTTGTAAATTTGAGTTGAACAGTAGGGAGCTCACCGCTGCATTTCGAAGCATCTGCGGAGTGACAGCAGAGGCGGGCAGAAGACTCTGGGTATCCCAGAGAGAGGCATTTGAAACCACAGCCTTGGAAGCCAGCACGCTGCTGCCGCCCTGGAGGCTAACCCCCTTGGCACGCCCACCCTCTAGAATGATCTGATCCACATGCGCGCTCAACATCACCCGGCCTCCCTGCTTCTTTATGCCCCTGCCCTGACAACAGAAAACAACAGTCATCATTCGGCCAGTGAGGATGGAGTGTAGCATGCCTTCCCCAAGGCATTAGAGGTGTGTCTTCTGCCGAACAGACCGTTGGAAATCTTTGGGATGGCTTGGGTTTGGAAATCTACATCCTTTCCATGCACTCGGCATACAGACCCCTTTGCTGTCCTGAGACCATCCATAGGAATAGACCTTGATTGCTGCGGAGAACGATATCAGAGCAAAGCTATTCACCACAACTTGCCCAAATGCTTATCCCGGTGTTAAGTAGTCTAGAACTCGCAAAACATTTAGACCAATACGATTACAGGTCAACACATTGCAAGAAAGGTCAACTTTGACAAGAAGTATTGAAAGGAGAAGTCAGGTTGCAGCTGTGTGAGCACCTGACGAGCGCCTGAACGATAGCTTGGCTGCCGCCGCGGGGAAATTCAAGGCATGCGTTCGGCTGGTACCACTCGTTGAACATGAACGCCACCTCAGCCGCTATGGTGCCATCCGCTGGCAGACCTGCATTGCGGCCCATAAAATATTTTGCCAGGTCCATTTGAGCCAGAGAGTGTTGCCTCATGCAACAGTGCTGCATTGGTTTGGCAGCCTGACGACTGTGAACATCAAAAGTGCCCATGCTGCTATAACGCTCAAATCCAGTGCAACTCAAAAAATCAAAATACAGCCGTGGGTGCCAGACTTCTTATGTATGAAGCTACAGAATTTGACTCTTTTGTATTGGGTCGGAGGCGCATGCCTGAGAGGAGGAAGGATAGCAGGTCCAGCCAGTTGCGCACAAATTTGTCCTTCACGACTCCATCCACAATGTCACTGAAGGGCCCCACCAGCCGCCTGATATCCCCGCCTCCCTGCACCAATCAGGCGCGCTGTTCAACAACAGATGTTGCCCAATGCACTTACCTTCAAGCAAGGGCAAAGTCGACATTGTCAGCTCAAGAATGGAAGCTTGCTACTGTCAATCACAGCCGGAACTCACAGCTAGTGAACAAAGACAAGAAGAGAAGGTCATGGCAACTGCAGCAGCTGCGGCAGGCAGCGCGGAAAGGCAGTAACGTATATAACGCTGGCTGCCAGGGAACTAAAATATATTACTCTAAGTTTCGGCCAAAACATTTGACTATTTGAGAATTACACTGTCCGAAGCATGGCGATACCTGCAATAACTGTGGCAGGTAACGCGCAATTGTGACGGCCACAGCCGGGTCCGCGCGCAGCGCCGCGGGCGGTAGCGCCGTTGCGGCGGCCGCCAGCGGCTTCATCACCCTCTGCAACTCCTGATCAGGCGCCACCATTTTCAGTATCAACCCCAAGGCCAGGGGTCCCTGGCGCATGTATAAACGAGTGAACCCTGGACTAGCAAACCCACCACAGGAGTAAGTCTATAATCACGGGGGTCTGGAGAAGTGCAGGAGAGAGGGAGATACGTGTGGTGCATGCAATGCACAGCAATAACAACCTGGCTCGGTTTCTAAGTGTACATCTAAATCGAAAATAGACAAGGCGAGAGAATAGGCAGGGTGGGAAGGGACAACCTGTAACAAGCAGAGGAACCCCAGTCAGCCTCGAAGTAGCCACTCAGCGCAGTCCACACACGTGGATGTAAAACTCCCAAGCCAGGAACAAGTGTGCATGCAGGGCCTAACTCGAAGAGAAAGGCAGCAAAACAGAACGCCAGGAACAGGTACGTGAAGGTGAGGCAGGCCACAATCTACATCTGACTGGACTGAAAACCCCTGACGCAAACCGCGGGACTGCAACTAGCCACAGCCTCTCTCGCGAGAGAGCTCGTAAAAAAACTCCCAAACTAGACTCAGTAGACGGCATGTGTGTTTTACATACGAATCAAATCCCCGTGGGATACATATATGCTGTCATCCTGTGACTGGTGCCCTCAGAGCTTCGAGTCAGAGTTGGTCTCTTATGTGATGATGCGTGCATGGTGCCAGCATGGTGCTGTTTGACAAGTTTTGACAGAATCCCTTGCAGGTTGACAGCATGAATCCGAATTCAAGCAGGAAAAAGGAGGCGGAATCAGGGGGCGTACCCGCCACTCTGGGATGGCGCTCGGACTGACTTGCTGCAGCACGTCCTCAAACTGGGAGCCGCCAACCTTCGTCATGAAGTCTCCCTCGGGCAGGAGAACGTTCCATTGGTTGTAGGTCAGCAAATCCAGCGGCTCGTCTATGGCCTGCAGCACATGCGCGATAGGATTCGCTGCGCGCCCCCTGCGCGCCAGATCAGGCCACCATTGCCTCAGCCAAAACATGGCAAAACAACCCTTTTCCCCACAATGCTCGAAACACAGGCTTGAAACCCCAAGGGCCAGAGCGCAATGAAACATCCATATCCTTAGTCCCAAGCAAGCACAGCGCTGTGCACATCTTGGAGTGCCAGAGAAGTGCAGGTGGTTGACATGCCAAGAGGGTGGCACTGCTTGCAACCTCCCAGCAAATCCAAGACTGCCGCAGCGCGCAGCTTGCTGGACAGGTAAATTGCAGGCATCAGCATGAGAACTGTGGTGAGATGCGCCTGCAGCACCTTGCCGCCATGCCGGAGTAGAGGCTTGGACCAGACTCAAAATGGTACCCGTCCTGCACCCATGCATGCGCCGCGCCCCCCGGAATACTGTGGCTCTCACACACCGTCACCTGCATCCAAGCATAACGGCTGATGAAGCTGCGTGGCATGCGAGCAGGCTCCCCTCTTGCAGGGAGCATGGAGTCCACTTCAATGCTTGCAGATCTGTTCCTGCACAAGGCTTGTTGTGTAGATTTGCTTCCAAATGTCAGGGTGCGATGTGTTGCATGGCAATGCAGCCCCATATGGAACTTTGTCACAGAGAGCTATGATCAGGCTGCGTGTGGCGTGGGTTCAAGAATTGAGGACGGCAAAGTTGTCATGGATTTGTAATGACAAGGTCAGTCTGAAAATCCTCAGCAGAGTGACACAATTGGAAAGAAGTGAGCGAGGCACCTTCACGCCATAGTTTGCCAGCATGGCTCCGCAGCAGAGGCCGCCAAGGCCGCTGCCAATGATCACGACTTCTGTTTCGTGTGAGCGCGAGCGCTCCTGGCTCTCTGGGCCCAAGGCGCCTGTTGTGGCAGCTTCATCCAGAATGCGCGCACTCGCCTTGCAGTATGCTGAGGATTCTCTGCAAGACATGTAATATTGTGAAAGATCGACGTGCGGCAGAGCCTGGTTGAGTACGTGTCTCTGCTCCTTTGGTCACAGGGAAGCATCTGTTCTGGCAGGGTCTTTCAAGGTAACTTGTGCCAGACATTACCTCCTCTGTTGAGAACTCCGGCAGTTCTTATTTTTGAAGCGTAGTTCTGGGGCACCGCACAGCCTGGTGCATTTCAGAAAGCCTGCAACGCTGCTGCTGCTGCACATGCCGCAGTGCACCAGCATCCTAATGGATGGCCCACGGTAGTGATTGGCCCCAGATTTCTACTCTTGGAGATAAGCAATCATATACTGCAATGATGGCTAGGTGTAAGACAAGGAGACCTCATCCAATGCCCATCGGAAGTTGGCATGGCCGATGTCCTGACGGGTAGCCAGCGACGAATCACTTCAGCTTGAACACGGACAGTAGAGTATTAAATCAAAGGTTGAAAGCCAGTCACCTCACGTCCTCTACACATTTGATGACATTTTGGGTGTGTCGTGGCGCACCTGGCTGGAGCTGCGGCCGCCGCTGAACAAGCAGAATAGAGATGACGGAACCAATCCGCGTCAAATGTGAAGTGCACCATTACTTTTGCACTGCCAAATCTACGATACAAGTAGTTGCGAACATAATAGCGCGTGAACCTGGGATTCTGCTGTGACTCTGTTTCATAATTACTGAGAGCAGTCCCAGCCAGTGTGACGAACAAAGCTTACAACCTACTTCTGACACCTTGCAAGCTATACAAACAAATCTTTTGAAGAGTGGTAAATTGAAAAGGCGTGCCGGACTCTGTCCTGTACTTGGTAGGTTCTCCCCCGATCTGGATGATCTGTGTGCAAACGGAAAATACATTTATTGATTGCACGGATTTATTAGACTATAAGCAAGGCTACAGCTCTATTTGCATGATCTGAGATGAGGTCAGGCAGGATGTCTCGCCTGATAGACTGACACTCCTCTGCGTATGCCCAGGCAACGCACCATGCTGCTCAGGCAGCATGTCCTGCGACTGACAGCACACAGCTGCCGCCCCTTTGGTGCATCTATGTCTCCCTGCAGCATCCAGACGTCACGACATGCGATGAACTGCTCAGCAGGAGGCGCCAGCAGCTGCCGACAGCATGGCGCTAAAGGCCCATGCTCCCAGGCGCTAGCGCCCTCGAGGAAGCCGCAGCAGCTGCTGCTTGGCAGCTGCGCCGAGCTAATGCGCAGCGCGCACAGCATGCAGCGCAGGGGCTTCCGGCTGATGCCGCCTGTCTGCATGGGACGGCGCTCTGCCAAAATTGCCGGAAGAAAGGTGCACCCATGTTGCATCCCACATGCTTCTCAAATATCGATATCTGCTGCAACTACCTTGCTTCGGATGGCATTGTTCTGGTGCTATAAAGTGCTCTTGAAGCCAGGATGGTGCCAGTTGCTGCTGGCACCACGTTCCTTGCTAATCTCACACAGTGCAGAGCTTATCATGAATTCCAGCCTGTGGATCATGGGGCTGTCAGGACTCGGCATGTGCCCACAAGGAAGCACGGCAGCTTGTGCCTGACAGATTTTGTTTGCATTATGAGCCTGGGCCGTCCTGTGCAGGGGGCTCAGGATGCTAAGAAGGCCAAGGTATGGGGCACGCTGGCCAAGAAAATAGTGCAGGCAGCGAAAGCAGGCGGGGCAGACCCGGCAGGAAATGCAAAGCTGGCCGAAATTATAAAGGCGTGCAAAGCCGTTGAGGTGCCGAAGGACATCATTGACAGAAACCTGAAGAAGGCAACTGAGAAGAACCAGTCGGACTTTCAGGAGGTACGCCACAGAATGGATGCTCCTTTGGTTGCTGAGGGGGCACAAGAATATGCCTTGGCACTTTGTTCTGTGTGTGCATGGTATTTGGTGCACCGCCAACCTCAAGGTTTTAACCGCTGAAAAAGACCACTCTGTAGAGCTTTCGTGAAGTGTGCGTGGTCGTGGCATGCTTCTTTGCAATGCAGCGCACAAGACAAACCTCTCCATAACATTATCTGAAATGTTAGGCAGCCCTCAATTAGGTGCCCACTGCTTGTGAGTGTCACCTCTCAAGCTACAACCTGCATGGGGCTCTACTGGACTGTATACACACCCCTCAAGCTATGACCTTGATGTACCTGCCTCATGGGCGTTCAAGAATTGTAAGCAGGGCTGCTCTTTGACACTTGCAGCATGCGCGCAGGTGACTTACGAGGCTTATGGGGCTGGAGGTACAGGCTTCATAGCGGAGTGCCTGACAGACAACGTCAACCGATCGGCGACAGATGTGCGCACGGCGATAGTCAAAGCCGGCGGTAAAATGGCCGACAGCGGATCGGTGCTGTTCAACTTCCAGCGCTGTGGGGTGGTGCTTGTGACAGGCAGCTCTGAAGAGGAGGTGACGTTCTGCCATGAGCTGCAGCTTTGCAGCAAGCAGGAGTCAAACTGTAGGAGTCTTTTTGCACTGAGATTCACGGATTACTGAACGGATGGTATGATTGACTTTGTTGCTCCAGCAAAAATAGACTTTGCACTATGCGAAGACAGGCGTTCAGTGTCGGTCAAGGAGCAGTAAAATAACGAAAGCACGCTCTAAATAGCTTTCTTTCTCTTTATGGCAGGTCATGAATGCTGCTATGGAAGCGGGGGCAGATGATGTGGTGCCTGCCGAGGGTGAGGAAGGGACTGTCGAGGGATATAAGGTATGTGTGCATCACCAGATGTCAGACATGATGAGTGTAACATATTCCTTGCACATACAAAGAAGCTTGCTCTGCCCGCATGGTTGATGTGAGGCGCGTCCTTGCCCGTCTGCCAAGGTCTTCATTATGCAGAGAAGGATTGGGCGCTATAGTTCATAGGCCAAGCAGAGTCCCTGACGCACCAGTGAGGCACAGAAGCTTCAGAAGACTGATAGCGGGAGCTGCCGGCATGTGCGCGCAGGTGCTGACGTCACAGGAGGAGTTTGCATCTGTGAGGGACTTCATTCTGGAGCTGGGCCTCAAAGTGGACCACGACAGCTCAGGGCTCATGTTCGCCCCTCTCACCTCCTTGGAGGTGCTGCCCCAGACTCCGAGCCCCTAGAACCCCCTGACTTTTGCAGTCCCATGGGATAACGGAAGCGCATTCTTTGTCTAACGCCAAGCAAGCATTGCAAAATGGAGCTTACGGGGTCCTTCCACATGCAAGCTTCTAGACTGGGTAGCACGAGGATGTATAGCATGAGCTGTACCTGCTTTGCATGTGAAGGCCTCTTGAATTGTTGAATAGTTCTTGATTGGATGCAAGATTGCTGTCCTGACAGGTGGATGATGCGGCATTTGAAATCAACGAGGCAATTCTGGACCGGCTGTTGGCAGTGGACGATGTGGATGCTGTGCATACAAATTGTGCAGGGCTGCAGCATTGAACACGGGGTGGAGTAATGGTTATATACGGAAAATGTTGTGTGACGTGGCATGTGCTTGCTTGGGATGAAGAGGACTACACAGCTTTGGAATGTGCGAATGCCAACAATTGATGATCCAGCGCTCTCTAGAAGCAGTAGTACCTAGCATTCAAAGCAAACACAGTGCACATGACTTAGGTATTGCTGTTCCAAGATACAGAACGCGCACAGCGCTGGGATTCTGCAATCTCATGAAGCTTGTATTGCAAGACAGGCGAAAGCTTTGCCATGGACATCAATCAAGTGGCAACAAACCAGCAGCGAAGAACTTGGTGACGCAGATCGCATCTCGTCCTTGACGTTTCGATAGATTAAAGGCCAATCGCAATGATCAGCCCTTGCTGACTGGTGCTCATCAGTATTGCATCATGCATGCTTACTTGATCAAGAATGTTCTGAGAGCGTTGCTTAGAACTAGGGTTATTCTCAGAAAACTCTGTTCTAAATAAACTTCTAGATTTTTCTTGATGATTTCTCAGTCAAAGTCCCCATAGTGTGATGACGCGCATGGAGATGTACCGGTCGTGCAGGGAGCTGTGCTTTGTGCTGGTGGGAGGCCGAGAAAAGCCGGGCTCCTTATAGAACTCTGCCTGCGAAAACAAATTTTTTAGGCTGTCAATGTGGACTGCCTCACTCTCCTCACTGAAGTATCTCTTGCTCCTGTGCTCTTTTGTGCTACCTTTTCCACTTGCATCTTTTCCCACTCCAATTGGTCCCCCCGGTGGTGTTCGCATCAGACTGGGTGCAGGGAGAGGTATCAGCAGATGTCTGCAGTTCAGGCGGCACGAGGTGCACCACTTCCTGGCAGCATCAGGGGGTGAGCCCACCGCCGCAGCCTTCGGTGGAGCGCTGTGGGAGCGCTAAGTGCATGTGGCCCTGCAGCGCGGGGGGACCTTCTTCAGCTGCAGGGATCTGCAAGACGCAGAAGCTGGCCCCTATCAGATTGAGCTCCAGGCATGCAGCAGCTCTGTGGATTTGTAAGACCTCCAGGAAATCACCACAGAGCTTGGCAGCGGTGTATATGGCTGGGGCAGGAGCAAGAACTTGCCAGCAATCGATGCAGTCGTCCAGCCAGACAAGCTGTTCCAGATCACTGTGTGGGGAGACCACAGGATCAATGCAAAGGGCCTGCTGGCCAATGCTGTGCGTGCAATGCGAGCCGAAGAGCGGGCAGTGCAGCTGTTCTTTGTTGTCCCGCCGGATGTGTTCAGCAGCTACACAAAGCAGACCTTGAAGCGAATCAGGGGAGACTTTGCAGCAGAGAATGTGGCCCGGGCAGTCAAGCAGTTTGTTTTGAAAGTTATCTGATCATGAGACAGCGACACACCCAAGACAATTCTGCAAGAGATCAACAGGAGGAAAACTGACAATGAAAAGAATAGTGTGGCCAGAATTCACAGCATTCAAGATGCACTGTATCTTAAATGCTGTGCATCTTGATATGCTGTGATCTTCCCTGATATGTGCTTGGCAGCACATGTCAAGGAAGATTGCGATGTCATGCAACATACAAAGGTGACCTTGTGAGCCCTTGCATGCTAATGCTTGAGAGGTAGATGGTCATGTGCAAAGATGCACAACCTTTTCAGGGGCGGTTCACTGAGCCCCTTGTTGAGAGTCCTAGGATCAAGAGGCTTTGGTCAGAATAGCTAGATTGGCTCCACCAGTCAATTTGGATATCACAATACGTATTCACTACAGACTTGGTGTCTTGAGATGGCACCGCCAGTTGAACCCATGGCTAACTTGTCAGGTCTCAGGTATGCTGCAGGAAAATGCCCACCACAAAACTCCTTTATCAGTGACACTTGCCATTGCGGTCTGTCTTGCCAACACCCCAAAGTGCTAGCCGCCTCGTGTCAGAAACACTCAGATGTGTTTGCCTACAGTACTGCCATAAGGTTGTTCAGCCCAAAACTAGATCAGCATTTGCAGAATGGACAAGACGAGACAAGACAAGAGCCCTGCTCGTTTCCAACTTGATCATCTTCTCCTAGGAAATCGACATGCCACTGCGATATTCGACCTGGCGGTCGTTACACTGCATTTCTGCTTGCCTCGGCCACATGACTTGGTGCGGTTTGCTGTCGCCAGCAGGCATGCTCCCAAGCTCAACCTCTCTCGCCCGCAAAATGTGCCTGACAGGCTGCACAGAGCTCACCAGTGAGACAGCGGCCGGAGGCAGAGGCAAGATTTGCTTTGTCAAAGCAGAAGGACCTGCAGGCACGAGCACACATGCACTTGAGACCCATTCTGTTGCCGTGCAGAAGAAGAGGCACCACTGAAGGCATCACCCTCAGCACAGGAAGAATCTCAACCGATGCTGGAAGAAATTGTCTTGTCTAAGAGAAGACTTCAACAAACTGCGCTCTTAAGATTGCATTGCACCATTTCATGAAAACCTTCATACTGGAGGGACAGCACAACAGAGTCGTGCGTTCATGTTTTTCACACCACTCCACACACAACGTGTGCATGCCGAAGCACAGTTGCTGAAGTGAGCGATGACTCACCGGCGGCGGTCACGCAGCCGGTGCGGGGGGGGCGCCTCATTATAGACACAGCCATTGAAAGGTGCTCAGGATGAGTTATAGGAGCAATGACTCACCGGTGATGTCACCGGCGGAGGGGGCGCCTCAGTAGACGTAGCCCTTCTCGAAGGTGCGCTCGCCGGCGTCGGAGGACTCGGTGGAGGGGTCGTACTTGCCGAGCTGCGCGTCGCTGTTGGCCTTGGCGCGCTTCAGCAGCGCCTGCTTCGCAGCATCCACATTCTCCGGCTGGCCCTGTGGGAGCAATAAAAACTCTTATGCGCTGGTGCACCTGGTACAGGCCAGAGGCTCTCTAAGTGAATCCCTGGATCTGAAACAGCTTAATGCGGCAGGAGGTACTCTCAGGAAGCACCCACCTACACATCTGCATCGTGATCAAATTGTTAATCAGTTGTAAGCATTTGCAGGAACATTGTGCTTGAAGTCAGGGCATAGCGACAAAATAATGCCAAGCAGATCATCTTACACCTGTTCAAGATCAAGTACTGGACAGCTGTCGAGGAATCAACCAGAATTCACTGGGGGGCAGAGGTAAAGGCAGAGGCCGGCCTGGATGTCATTTCATTAGAGGCCTCTGCCTCTGCCGCTGCCCCCCAGTGAACTCTAGTGGATCCCTCGACAGTGATCCAGTATTTGATCTTGAACAGGTGTAACTCGAACTCCTACCAGCTGCTGTAATTTTCAAATCTACTGATCTACAATGTAGGGATTGTTGACTTGGGACTAATGTGTGCCTTTGGGTAAATTGACGCCAACCCCCACTAGAATGCTACGCCAGTCTGGGCTGACCAGGAGCCTTCGAATGCCAGGGATCGCAAAGAGCTGTGAACGGAAGAAGTTTCAAGGCTGATGGCTGCGCCGCACCTTCCATGTCTTGAGCACGGAGTTCTGGAGGGCGCGCGCGTAGGAGAAGGACACGTGCCACGGGTTGGGGGTCTGGTTCATGGCGTTGAGGTTGAGGGTCGACTCCAGCTCAGACTGGCCACCAGACAGGAACATGATGCCTGCGCGGTCACAGGACAAACAGCATTCAAAACAACAGTGCCCAAGAGGGGATGATGAGGACCACACATGCTGTACAGGCCTTGCAAGCCAGCAGGCAACGCGCCATGTACAGGTTTCTACTTGAAAGGGGGCAAGCGCCATTGCACACTGCTCAAATATCACCCTGTGTCCGCCGCCGGCTCTTGGCTAATTCAAACTTTCCTCACAAGGGAGGCTTCAACAGCTCTTTGCATGATGGTCACATGCGAGAGCGATCACGTGTACATAGCAACACATTTGCGTGCGCTGATACAGACGCACGCCGGGCAGCATCTAAGCCCTACATGTATGCACCCTTCTTTATAAACAAGGGGAGTTTGAATAGGGGCCCACCTGGCACGGCGGGGGGCACGCGGCGCTTGAGGAGCTTGAGGGTGTAGTCGGCCACGACCTCCGGCTTCTCGCGCTTTGGGGAGTCTGCGCCGGGGGTCACCATGGAAGGCTTCAGCAGGATGCCCTCGAACAGCACCTGCGCACCACATGGCAACCAAACCTCGTCAGCTACTTGGCACAGTCGAGAGTGAGCCACAAAGCGCTGAGCGTGAAGTTGTGGCATGATTTCCTGGTTCTGAGGATGGACCTGGACATATATGAAGCATCTGTTAAACAGCTGCCAACTCTGAGGTGCCCAAAGACCACCTAAATTCCTTGACCAGATGCAAAGGACCCGGCATCGTCATAGCAGCTACCCTGCATCAACAAGAGCGCACTAGCAGAGCTGAGCACTTGCTCAGATGGTGGCAACAGCCTATGGTGAAAAAGATAGACCTGGACAGAACAATGGAAGGACATTTGGACAGCCCAGAGGACTCGCGACTGCCTAACGCCATTCCAGAGTCTTGTCAAGGTCCACAGGAACCCTCCACCTCACCGGCCCTAGAAGGTGGTATTTCAGACAGTTACCACTGGTGCTTTGGCGTGCACACATTTGAGACAGGGTGCGCGATTGATCCAGAAACAGATATATCGGAACACTCTGCGCTACTTTGCCTGTGCCATTTTCACGCCATCTGTCGGCGTGGGATGAGAGCAGCCACTGAGTCACACAGCGGTAAGCTGCCCAAAACACTTGCACCTGGAGAGAAGAGCGGGGGCACCTTGTTGTCGGCGAGGTACTTGAAGGTCTCGGCCCAGATGGCCTCGGCGACCTCGAGGGTGGCGTCGATGTCGTGCTCTCCGTCCAGCAGCACCTCCGGCTCCACAATGGGGACCAAGCCAGACGCCTACAGGCCACATTTCTCATCACATCAGTCATCTCGTGTTATAAGACGAGTCATAACTCCTTGTGAAATGACTTAACCAACACTCTATTTCATAGGTGCGTTCGACGCCACAGATTGCCCATAAAAATAGCTATCTCATGATGCATCGCCAGTCATACTGCATCACAGGCTCTCTCACCAAAGAAGTGCGGAAAAGGGCGCCCAGGAATGCATGAAATTTCCCGAGCCACAATAATGGCTGCCACAATCCCCAGCGGCTGCCTCGCAACAGGAGATATCAGAGAAGACCCCTCCACCAGCCGCGCACAACATGCTGCAGAGGTATGAGAGTGGAAGGATGCCCACCTGCGCGATGGCGGCGTAGCGGGCGAGGCCGTAGGCGGTGTCGCGCAGGGCAATCATGGATGGGCCGGCAGGGATGGAGACAACGCCGCGCCACTTGGCGAAGCGGGCTCCGGCCTTGTAGTACTCGGCGGTGCGCTGCGCAAGGCCGTCAAGTCCCTGGCACCAGGACTCGTTGTTGCTGTTCACCATGGGGACCAATCCCTTGTCCACCTTGATGCCTGCACAGCGCACACAGCATGGATTAGTGTGCTTGATGAATTGTGCGGTTGCCTGCAGACGATTCGTTTAGAGGGAAGACAGACGTGGGGACACGCAAAGAAGTCAAGGCAGCTGGTAGGCAGCACGATGGCTTCTTATTGATAAGTGCCAGCAGGTCCCCGGTGCGAAAGCCTGGCTGCAAAGGAATTGATGAACTTTCACAGAAATGAATACCTGGCGAAGACAAGAACACATCTACCATGCTTGCTTCCAAATTTTAATATGAAGATTGGCCAGCATGGTGATCGATGGGCCTTGCCAGGAACGAACCTGGCACGATGCCCTGCTTGTTGAGCTCGTCCACCATGGTGCTGCCGGTGGAGGTCTTCTGGAACAGAGTCTCCTCGAACAGGATGGCGCCGGAGATGTACTGGCCCAGGCCTGGGGCGGTCACCAGCAGCTCGCGGTATGCCTGGCGGTTGGTCTCGGTGTTCTCCAGGCTGATGGATTCCAGGCGCTTGCCGCAGGTGGCGTTGGACTCGTCCATAGCCAGAATTCCCTTGCCGGGGCTGGCGATTTTCCTCTGCAGCCGTCACACAACCGGTTTACTAGGGCGCTCCCGACATCTACCCTAACACACCCCTGGTGCCCGTGAACCGCACTACAAAAACATCCCCACCGAACCTGTTACTTTGCAAACAACATTACGGGGCATGCATCATGCAAAGACGCCCAATAGACCGTAATATTGTAACTTTCCACCAGAAACATCTGTAAAGCTTATCATCAAGCCCTAAACTTCTCCCCTGCGTGACATAGAAAGCGTGATCGCATGCTGGGATCCGCAGACCACCCTATCTCCTTATCACTGTTGGAAGTGCACCAGCGCAGATACTTTCTGAGGTGATATTCCTGGCAGGCCTATCCATGCTTTCCCTAAAGCGCAGCCTGCTGGCTGCCTGAAAATGCCTGCTGCTACTGATGAAATTGCAAATAGCCAGCGGCTGATCGAGATCTATAGTGAGGCCGGGGCGGCGCACCGCGGTGGCGATGAGCTCCTCATCGTAAGGGCCTGCTCGCACACGCAGAGCAGCACGGCTAACTGGCGTGCGACCAGCCTTGGCGACCGGCAGGCGGGGCCCGGAGAAGGTGGGCTTAAGGGTAGTGGCGGGCAGCATCGTAGCAGACTTCACAGGACGACCTGAACCGATGCAAGGGGAGAATGGTTTGCCTGGTGCCTGGCACCTCTCATCCACAACCAGCCGCTGGCAGGCAACGCCCCCGATCGGTGGGGGTCGATCATGTGTGACCTAGTTTGTGTGATCAGGATACGCTTCAAACTAATCTCGGAAGAATTATTCCCAGAAATGCTGGCCCAACACCGATCAAAGAGCTTCAGATCGTTGCATCTTAAGCGGTCTGAACACACTTAAAAGCTTCGCAGTTGTGTCAGCCTGCCAGTATCCGACAAGGCTGCGGTAGTCATCGTTTCAGCCAAAGTCTTGGAACCGAGGGTATCAGCCAACCCTCGTGAGTTGTAGACTTGCGGCTCATAGGTGTGTCGATCAAGAGGATTGCACATTATCTTGGCATGAGTAATGCTGAAGAGTAGGTGTCCTGTAAAGCCTACAGTCGCTTACACGTCTCTGTTGAGGTCTTCACAACTGCACGTCTCGAGACCAATCAATTCAGGTATGCCCTTGTTGAGCATTGAGGATCACCTTTGATGTCCATGCAGCGAAGCTGTGATACTTGTGGGTGTGTGGCAGGACTGAGTTGCCACCTCACCTTTCCTACGCGTCAAGGTCGTGCATGGGTGCTCCATGCTGAGGTCAAATTACAGGTGCTCATATCATTTTTGCTACGTGAAATTAAGCCATGCTACCCTCAGAAAGTTCTTTTTTTGCTAAGCACTAAACTTTGCTACTGACCGCATTCTCAGTAGGTTGAGTTGTCTCAACAGGTGCAGGAGGAACGCCACTTACAAGGGGTGCCTGATGAATTATACGAGACTGACTACAACGCGTGGCTGGATGCTGTAGCTCATCAAGTGCGCGCAGGCAAACTTGCCACTGTGAACAGCGAGCTCCTGGCTGAGGCGCTTGAGGATTTTTCTAACATCAGCAAGTCGAAAGCAAGAGGTCTTGCCGGACAGGTGATGCCTCCTTGTTTTTAGGGACGCTGCGTCCGTATTTGCTGCTTATCTTCATGGCAATCTGAAGCTGGACTGTTGGGCAGATAATGACAGGCCTGCTCAAGCTGGATTATTGGGGAGCTGCCAAGGCGGAGCACAAAGAAAAGTGGGTCTCACAGGTGAGGATTTTTCTGCACATTATGTTCAAAAGAGGCATGCAAGCTGCCGTTCAATATTCACATTATGAGCACTTTTGTAAGGCATTGCCCTGCTGAGGGTTCTCTGGTGCAGATTTTTGACTGGAGAAATGACCTTGAGGACGAGTTAGAAGGTTCAGAGAGTGTCCGAGAGCACCTCGCCGATAGAATGCAGTTTATGTATGAAGTAGCCGCTGAGTTCTACGCAAGCGCTGTAAATCGACCGGTGGATCTGGGAGGTGCTGGGGGAGGTGCTCTGCCACTGCCGAATGCATGTCCATACACGCTTGATCAGGTATTATCTGCTTCAGCACTTGCTACATTTATGTCTTGATAAGGATCGATTTTAGGATCAAACACAACGTTTTGTGAGACTGCCGGGGGTTCACAGGCTTCTGCTTTTGTGTGCCAGGTGCTGGACTTCCGCTATAAAGGCATTGGCTCTGTTGCTGCTACCAAACGGGACAGATATTGATATTCACTAGGTCTAAGGGACATCAAGCCCTCTAATAGCAATGGCTGCCTGTACAACATAATGTTCTCATATTTGAGATTTTGCTGGTTTGTTTTTGGCAGTTATGTTGGTTTACGGTGCACCCCGTGGTGTGAAGGCTTCAGCAAGGTTACTATGCCTTGCAAATGATTATTCAAGAATGTTTACTCATGAGTATAGCGGCTTCAGTGGATGCATAAGTGGATTTGAGAAGACAAGTGGCCATGAAACCAGTGGCATCTTTAATGATCCAAGGCAAATCTGCAGAGCCAGCGTTACCTTGACACCTTGCAGTACTTTAGATTTTTTTCCTTGCAGAGAGTGTCTTTGGAAAGAGACCACCAAATTGTCATAAATCGAGCACACATGTGGGGCACGCCTGCACCCGAATGGCCCACTGCGACACAGCCGCAGACAGCCTCGGAGTCGCTGCCGGCCGCAGGCCCACTGCGATGCAAGCGCAGTCAGCGGCACGGCCGCAGCCGCGCACAGCCCTTTGCGCCGCAGGCCCATGACAAATTGCAAAATGCCTCTGCATGGGCTCTCTGGTATGTCAAAGGGCGGGATTAAACTTGAAGTCCCTCAAATCCATTCCATATGGCTAATACTCTTCAAGTTTTCTCTGCATCATCATTGGGTTTGAGATGGCTCCTTGATGGTACGCTGGCCATCAGATACCCTGCAATTGGTCTACTTGGAGCTGGCAAACGCGGAGAGTGTTTCTACCTAGGTATCTGCCATTATTAGAGGTGGCACTGTGCCATAATGCGGCATATAACTTGCAGCCCATTGGCACTCTGCAACGCATGCATTGACCGTGGTCACCAAGACCCCGACATTGCACGCGGCTTCCTAGGTGTGGACACACCACTGAACCGAAGGCGAGGCCCCGAAAATTATTCGCCTTCGGCGCCATTTTGGGAAGGGGGAGGGACGAGGGGGGGACTGGCTGCAATTTGTAGTACTGGCCAAATTTGGCTCATTCAATCCCTCCCACTGCCAAGTGTGAAATGCTTCCGAAGTGTTACATAACATTAGGTAGTTTAGGTTGGCTATCTCAAATTCTTGGTCAGTAGAGAACCAAGAGGGAAGTGTTGAAGAGCTGCTTGGGACTTTTGTTTTTCCAATTCTAACGAATAACACTCCTAAGTTGACTCCAAGTGCCCCCAGATTGTCGCCAAGAGGTGTGCAGCAAGGCAACATTTATCCCAGCAGATATTAGTTTCCCTCGACATTGCCACAATAGGCTTTTCAAAGGCTTGCCCCATCGACACGCCTAGCATCAAGTTAGTCAAGGATATATGCATCCGATTGTCGAGAGCCATCGTGATCGTATCAAAACAAGCAGCCTTCAAGAAGATCAAAGGACTGGCCGTGCAGGTGCTCAGTTGTCAGCATTTGCAGGAACAACAGGATGCGATTGTGCTGAAGTCATGGCATAGCAACGAAATAATGCCACGCAGATCATCTTACACCTGTTCAAGATCAAATACTGGATCGATGTCGAGGGATCCACCATAGTTCGCCGGGGGGCAGAGGCGGCGGCGGAGGTAGAGCTATCTTGCTGCCTCAGCCTCAGACAGCCTCCGCATCCGCCTCTGCCCCCCCTAGTGAAGTCTGGTTGAGTCCTCGACAGCAATCCAATACTTAATCTTGAAGAGGTGGAAGATTATCTGCGTGGCATTATTTCGTTGTTAATGCCCTGACTTAAGCACAATGGCTTCCTATTGTTCCCGCAAATGCTGACAACTCAGCACCTGCAGGGTCAGTCCTTGGACCTTCTTGAAGGCTGCTTGTTTTGATACGATGATGATGGCTCTCGACAATTAGATGCGTGTATCCCTGACTGCCTTGATGCTGGGCGTGTCGATGGGGCGAGCCTTAAAGAAAAGCCTTAGTGCTGCCAGACCTATTACATCTTCTGTTTCAAGTACCATGTAGCTGTCATGCGCACATGCATGGTCAAATGTCAGCCCTGTTTCAAGCGAATCAGTAATATAAGATGACTGAATATGTATGCACGTTTGGCAGGGATTGCTTGCATGTATAAGTCATAAGCTAGTAAATCCAGTGAATTGCACAATTGTGTTATTGGTGGAAGCGCACGTGCCAATGGACCCATGTTTTGTCACAATGTTTGGTGAGCTTTTGCAGACACTTCAAGGCAATATGTAGATTTACGCAGCTCGACTGCTACAATTCTACAGTCCATTACGGCCTTACGAGTGTAGGGGGAAGGACTGTAAGGGGAAGGACTGTCCTTCTGAGAGATGTGGCATAAAAAAATAATCAAGATTACAGAATGTCTCCAAGCATCATAGCGCATGCATATCTTGACATGCGAGTCAGGGAGTACGCATGTTTGCAAAAACAGAAACACAAGCTTGGTCAATCCCTAGGACCCCACTGGAGCGTTCAATGGAGGGACACACCAATTAGCTTGGTCCTACCTGCATTCGGCTTCTGCCTACATGTGGCAGCGCAGCTTCTCTGCTCATTCCTTTAATCAATTCAAGTGTAGAGCTTGCATCTCTTCTTTTCGTGATATTTGCAATGCCATGAGGATCATGTGTTGTCTTCTGCAGCTGGCTGCTGGGCTGGGTGCGTGTCCAGCACCATCTGCCATGTCAATGCGCCAGTGACCAGCTGCTGCACCAGCTCCGCCACTGCATCCTGGTGTACCCTCACCTGCAGTCACAAGACACGGCTTTCACTCCCTTGAGAATGTACGCAAGGTGTCCGGACCTACAAACAGCAGACTAGCTAAGGCACTAGTGCGAGACCCCAGACAAGAAAGACTGAAGCCAGCTGCACTGCGCGAGATTACATGCACATGATCCGTGCAAACGCGACTCCCGGGAGCATTGTTGTGATGGTGATCTGGTTGCTTCCCCTCTTCTAAAGAAAGTATGTGAAAGAAACTTAGCTGCTAGCCATGCTTGGGCTGAGTGGCTCGTATGTACCTGGGCGGTGGTGTCGCGCTCGCGCAGTGTCACGCTGCCGTCACCATCGATGGTGGTCCGGTCCACCGTTATGTCATAGGGCACGCCGAGCTCGTCTGTGCGCGCGTACCTCTTGCCAATCGTCGTGCCTGCGCAGAGAAAGCAGCAGCATCGCATGAGTGTGCAGACCTTCCCTCAAACGCCGGCAACCCCGCACAGACTCAAACGTGTTTGCAAATACTGGGAATTGCCCCCTTCCATCTGCATCCACCAAGGAAGCGGGGAGGCCAAGTGCGCAACCCATACATGCTGTCCATTCCCACACCAATGACCCAGGGAGGGCCTTTGGGACCAGCAATAACGGGATGCCATAACACAGCAGGCATCAGCAGCAGCTGCCACATGTGCACATGCAGTTTTCGGCCCTGCATGGTGCTAAGATTTGAGCCAGGGGGAAAGATCCAGGAAATGGATGTCGCCTGTGGTGTCGACGGTGTTGGCGAGGCCTGCGCGCGTGAGTGCGGCCGAGATGGAGCGCGCGGTCGCATTGAGCTCCGGTTGCTGCACCAGAGGGAACACCGCCGCCTTCAGGGGCGCTACTGCCGCCTTGAACCTGCGCAACATGACAAGTTGCTTTGCAAGCCTTGATTAGTAAGCACCAACACATTGGTTGCGTAATCTGCATGACAGACGCAATGTGGTTTTTCCAAGGAGAGAAACGTTTGCTCTTCTATCCAAAGGCGACGGCTGATCATCTTTTCTGTCCGCGCTGATTGGTTCGTCTACATTCTGACAAGAAAGTGTGGGATCCCCACGGAGCAACTGGCAGCACCCCAGCTTGAGATCCTCTAGGATCCTGCCTGTCAGGTTCCAGGATGGATGCAAAAGGGGTGTTTGACGGCACAGAGCACAAGGTGAGGCCGGGAGGCATGCTGATGTCAGATGGCACTGTGCGTCGCGCACCTGAAGACACTCTTGTCCTCGTTGCTCTCGCGCGCATAGTAGGCGTGCTCAAACATGCAGTAGATGATCCTACCGATGCCAAACGACGGCTCGATGACAGACGGCGTGAATTTCCTGCACACAAAGAGAGCCGCACCTTTATAATTTTTCGAGTGTCATACTCTGCTCTGCAGACATCATTACAATGCCAAGGGTAGATAAGTGCGCCCCAAGAATCAGGCTTGCGCAGCATACCTGCATCAGTGGTTTTCAAGGGCCTTGTGAGAGGGCAAACACAACTGAGGAGTGGCCATGCGATTATCAACTATATTACTAAATTATTAACAATTATCAAATACAGCAACAGGCAGGTGTTGCAGCACAAAGCTCGGCATCCTTGCATTCCAAGAGAAAGTATGCGAGTGAATACTGCGTCCTGCAGCAGGGAGTAGCCCAAAAATTTACCAAATTTGAGGGTTCACCCTGATATTGGAAGCCCCAAAACCCTCAAAATGTACAAGGGAAGAGATGCACGCACCTGCCGCTCAGCTTCTGCTCCTCCTGCTTGATGTCCAGCAGCGCAGGGGTCACCTCAAAGTCCCGGCCGCCAGCCGACACCGTCGCCGGCTTCCCCTCATCAAAACTGCAGCGCAGATACACTCGTTGCTACCCATTGGACATACCAGAGTCCTCTCATCAGCTTGCCATCTGCAGCCTGGGTTACTAGCTTTGCCTTCGTTGGAGATTGCAGTGCAGATACACTTGCTGTCACAAGATTGGAGGTTTGAAAGGTTCCTACAGCCATCTATATGCACACTGCATTGCTGTGATCCCCCCCACGAAACTCACACCACCGCAGATACACTCCTTTCTACAAATTTTCACTCTCCAAGCTCTCTTGCAGCCTTTCCGTGTGCAAATTTTATCGCAGGCTTCCCCTCAAAAATATTTGCTCTGCAGACACCCTCGCTACCACAGTACCTTTGAGGGAATCCTGCAGCGGCGCTGCGAGCAACTTGGCAAACTCTGAAGACAGGACGAAGCTTGTGCAGAGCATCTCTGACTTCACATGCACAACAGCGTACCTCATCTTTATGCATGCAGCGTCCTCCTGAGTGAGAGCATCCAGGGATTCCTGCAGCGGCTTGCCCTCCTTCTTGAACTGCTTGCCGATGGCCGCCTTGTTGGGCTTGGCCACCAGCACCTGCCAGCATGGCAGCCACGTCAGCAAAAGGATATACATACCTTTAAAAAGCAAAGCGTCGCCAAGACAGCTCTTGAAGCTGCATCGGCTGTGGAATAGATTAGGCCAGGGTGCGCAGCAGCACAGCACAGTACTGCAAGCATGCCAAGCCCAGGAATGATGGCCACAGTCAGAAGTCTCATTTGTTTGAGAATTATCAGATCCTGCTACCTGTAAGTCAGCAATCTGTGAAAAGCCCACCTGTTCGTATCGCGGCTCTGCAAACTTCTCGTATGCTTCCAGCGGAGTCTTGCTTGCTGCGCTGTGCGCCTGCAATTACAAATTAAAGTTAAAAGTCATAATGTTCATTCTTAAAAAGTAAAATTGTCTCTCAAAGCCTTTGCAGATCTGACCAACACCTGCAAGGCACTTGGTAAGGATCCTTATCATTGGCGGAGGGCAAGTTTAACAATAAAATCCTAAAGGCCAATCCCTAAAACCCCCTTGAATGTACAGATGCAGAGGGAGATGAGCCGGCACCCGCAGGTCGTAGGCTGACGGGTCTGAAGTGTTGGTATTTCAGATGATGTAGGGTTCAGGGTGATTGCTCGGGATTCACAGGGGTTGCAGAGGGGAATGTGCCACGCACCCGCAGGTCGTAGGCTGACCGGTCTGCAAGGCCTACGCACTCAACCCAGCCATAGGAGCACTCCACCTCAGCGTCCCAGCAGTCTTCTGCGTAGTGCGCCATCTCATTGGGTAAGTGCTGCCGGAAGCGCAGCCGCTCGGAGGCGATGCCTATGCCCACCTGCGCGCATGTGCCGGGCCGCCTTTTTTACGTCCATAGTACTTGCAGTGTGCGGATAAAGAGCATGCGCATTCCAACTGCAGGACTCATCATGAAGCTTGGTGACTTGCTGCACAGCTGCGCGCATGTGCCAGCAGCAGCTCACTGGTCCCAAGCATAGCTATTGCTGCCTACATGATTTGCCGGATTCTGAATCGCATGCCAGCTTACCTATACGTGTGAGGGCCCCTGCAGGCTACAGGGTGTCAGGGCAGCATGGTGCACACCCCCCATAGCTCAGACGCAGAGGATTCTCAAGTACTCTCTCGTGAGACACTACTAGTAGTCTCGGAGGCAGCATCAAATATGCGCTCGAATCCAGTCAAGCTTGTCGATTATAGAACACTGCCTGCATACCTCAAGATCTGCCTGCAATCCTTCCCTTGGTGTTGCGCTGGGGAGAGGCACTACTTGCAGCAGTCTACAGGGCTCATGAAGCATTTCGGGACTATAAATGACCCACCAGGAAGAGGTAGGTGCGGCCGATGAAGTAAGCCAGTGTCTGGTTGGCGATAATCTTCTGCGCAACTGCATCGCCCAGGCTCATCGCCTGCAGTAACAGGTGTGGCACATTTAGACTTGGAATACGGGTTTAGGGTTCAAAAAGGGATAAAAAATAAAAAACCTTAAACCCTAGATTTACATTATCTAATCATCCACGCCTCCTGCCTGATCCTGAAGCAACCCCGTGTCAAATATTCTTAAGCAACATATGTACACGGCCAACCAAACCCCTGGAACAACCTGGTGGGCATGCCTCAAGTGCCTCTCCACAGATGGATGACTGATGTGCGACTAACAGACTATGAAATACTTTTTTCTGGTGTTGTACAGCACTGGATCTGGGAGGTTGACACACCTCTGGCCGCTTGGCCTCGTTGGTCTGCAGAGCACAGCTGAACAGCAGCGGAGTCACATCCTGCACGCTCGCAAATTTGGGGTGGTCCTGCACACCAGGCACATCTTTTAGTCGGTGATACAAGCGCGGAAAGAGCAACATGTGCTGTGCAGCTGTGGCCCTCCTCGGCAGAAAAGAGCTTGTCTTGCAGAAGCTGGTCTGCACAGATTGCCTCGCTGCACACATCGCCTGTGCTGAGAAGCAGAAGTAACACAATACAGCCCTTCCCTGACAGGACTTGTCACCAATTATTGAGGGGCAAGCAATCAAGCCCCCCTTCAGAGATTGCCTAGTATCTCACGATGGCACAACAGAGGCTGAGGAAGACATCTTCTAGGCATTAAAAAAATGTCCAGCAGTGCTAGGCTGTGTGCTGATGCTGCATTGATGCTGCAATGGCACAAGTGAGCGACTGGTTGAGAAGGCGCACCTTGTCATCGGGATTGACAAAGTGCTCGATCTCCGCCTGGGTGAACTCGCGCACTCGCAGGAGACCGGCGCGCGGCGAAATCTCATTCCGGTACGACTGGCCGATCTGCGCAGCTGCGAATGGCAGCTTGCCGCCGTTGTAGTACAGAAGGTCCCTGCAGGAGCATAACTCAAGCAAATCAGCTAACTCCTAAGTGACCTGTGTCATCGTGCCGGTGTTGCCCTAATAAGGTAAGACCCTATGCCTTGCCTTCATCACAACAAACGGCTTTACTCTCCGCACAGCTTGCCATAACACTGAAGCAAAGCCTTCCTGAGCGACTCGAGCAAACAACAAAATGACAGATGCAGCTAAAGATGGCCTGCGCGGCAATTGTGCGTCCTAAACAAAGACGTTCTACCAGCAACAAAGAATGCAATTGAAGATAACCAGAATGCCCTGCCGTATGTCAGGCCGCCAAAACAATTAAGCTGTCAGCAAGGTAATGCAATGTGAGAGAAAAGGTGCGCACTTGAAGTTGACAAAGATGCCCTGCGCGGTCTCAGGCCGCAGGTAGCCGACGGTGTCGCCCTTGGGGCCTATGGAAGTTTTGAACATCAAGTTGAACGGAAACGGCGCTGAGATGTCATTCTTTGTCTCGGGCGCCTTCACGCCGTACTTTGTCAGCGCTGAACCCAGGCCGGGGCCGTCCAGCTCGTCTATGCGCGCCAGCACATCCTCCGCCTCCTGCATGCATGCAGAATGGTTTAAGACAACTACAAACACAAGAAGATGCCCCAGATATCAGACTTGCTCAGATATAGACGCCTTCGATGGTTGGGAC
>JADEYI010000666.1_pt1 | contig 40430 bp, 38 predicted proteins | sample 8542331 | NCBI WGS metagenome assembly JADEYI01 (sample SAMN16510988, study PRJNA670497) | mine drainage metagenome | isolation source: biofilm near Copperflume 1 | place: Germany: Marsberg coppermine Kilianstollen | collected 2018-02 | reverse complement strand
ACTGGTGGGAGCATTCGGTCGTACTCGGGCTTGCGGGCCTTGTGATCCTGCTCGGCGTCTATCCGGGCCTGATGATGGACATGATCCAGCCTGCGGTGAGCACGATCATGCTGAGGATTGGCTCGTGAACAGTATCGATATTGCCGGCCCGCAGATCGCCGTGCTCATCGGCGCAGCAGCCGTCTTGCTCATCGATGCGCTTGCACCGCATCAGCGCCGCGTGTTGCCGTTTGTAGCCCTGGCGGCACTTGCAGCCTCGGGAGTGTGGACCACGGTATGGGTGGGCCGGAACGACTTTCAGACGGCCTTCGGCGGGACCTTCTCGCTCGACAAATACTCGGTGTTTTTCTACTACCTCTTCGCTGCCATCACAGCGACCGTCGTGCTCGCCTCCATCGACTGGGTCAACCGCGAAGGGCGAGGCCAGGGCGAATACTACGCACTCGTCTTGACGGTCTGCTCCGGGCTGATGTTCCTCTCGGCGGCACGTGACCTCATCACGATCTTCCTGGCCCTCGAGCTGTCCTCGATACCCCAGTACATCCTCGCGGGCTGGGGCAAGGACCAGCGTTCCAGCGAAGCGGGGATCAAGTACTTGCTACTCGGCGCCATCGCCTCGGCGCTCCTGCTCTATGGGATGGCCCTGCTCTATGGCGTCACGGGGACGACGCTCCTCCCGGAGATTGCGAGCGTTGTCCGCGCCGGTGGCGATACGAACCGTGCCGTGTTCGTGCTCTCGATGGCGCTGCTCATCGCTGGCTTCGGGTTCAAGATGGCGATTGTGCCGTTCCAGATGTGGGTGCCCGACGTCTATCAGGGTGCGCCGACGCCCGTCGCCGCGTTTCTCTCCGTTGGCTCCAAGGCCGCCGGCTTTGCCGTCGTCACCCGGATCTTCTTCGAAGCGTTCGGCGCCGATGTGTTGAGCAACGACTGGCGCAACATCTTCGCAGTGCTGGCGGCGCTGACCATGACCGTCGGCAACGTCATGGCCATCGTCCAGACCGACATCAAGCGCATGCTTGGCTATTCGTCGGTCGCGCAGGCAGGTACGTTTCTGATCGGACTGGCGGCAATTTCGGCAACGGGCGGCGACCGCTTCACGCTTGGCGCGAGCAGTGTCCTGCTGTTCCTTGCGGCCTACGCGTTCACAAATCTCGGCGCCTTCATCGCGATCATCGCCATCTCTCAGAAGACCGGCAGCGACCAGATCTCCGATTACGCGGGGATGTGGAAGCGCGCCCCATTCCTCAGTCTTGGCCTCGCGTTCTGCCTGGTCTCTTTGACGGGCATCCCGCCCACCGTTGGCTTCTGGGCGAAGCTGTACATTTTCAATGCGGGCATCCACGCCGGCCTCGCGTGGCTTGTCATCATCGGTGTCCTCAACAGCGTGATTTCGGCCTACTACTATCTTGGGGTGGCACGGCAGATGTTCGTCGGCGAACCTGGCGGCGATGGGTCGACCATCCGCACCACGCCCTCCATCGGCCTTTCATTGGGGGTCGCGACCGCCGGGGTGTTCATCTTTGGTGTCCTCCCGATGCCGCTCATTTCAGCGGCACGGGACGCCGTGCAAATCTTCACCCAGCACTAGACGCTGGCCGGGATTCTGCGCGGGCGCGGTGCAAGCACATGTCGAAGGGAGGTCCCGCCATACCATACGATGTCTCGATTGAGCTAACGGTCCCGGCGGCAGGTGTTGATGTCCAGGCGCTACATGAGCTGGCGTTGCGCGTGATGTCGGGGGAAGACGTGGCAAGGGGCACCGGGCTTGGCATCCTCGTGACGGATGACGAGGAGGTGCGGGCGATGAACCTGCAGTTTCTCGGTATCGATGAGCCCACCGACGTGCTCTCCTTTCCGGACGAAGCTGACGACTTCATCCAGGGGATGGCCGACGAGCCCCTGCTGGGAGACATCGCCATCGCGTTGCCGATCGCTCAACGGCAGGCGGCCGATGCCGGCCACTCCATCAATGCGGAGCTGGCGCATTTGTTGACGCACGGCATCCTGCATCTTTGTGGGTACGATCATGTCGCCAGCCCCGCGGACGAAGCAGCGATGAGGGCGCGCGAAGAGCACTACCTTGGCGAACTCGGGCGGATCCACCATCACTGATCGGCCGGTGTTGCTCCGCGTTCGTGGGCGGAACACATCTGTTCTATGATGCAATGCACAGCAAGGTGGCGCCCGGGAACGATCGCCGCTGCGGGGGGTCCTGGTGCTCTACGGGAAATGGCGCCCGAGTGGCTTCGATGAGGTTGTCGGGCAGGATCACATAGTCAAGACGCTGCGCAACGCACTCGCGACGGGGCAGGTGGCGCACGCCTATCTCTTCAGCGGGCCGCGCGGGACTGGCAAGACGACGACTGCCCGGATCCTCGCCCGAGCGGTGAACTGCGCGAACCTCGTGGAAGGTAACCCCTGCAACTCCTGCCCTTCGTGCATCGCCATTGGGCGTGGTGTCGCGCTCGACCTGATCGAGATGGATGCCGCCAGCAACCGCGGCATCGACGACATCCGCGAGCTGCGCGAAAAGATAGGATTCGCGCCGAGCGACCTGAAGAAAAAGGTGTATCTCCTCGACGAGGTGCACATGCTCACCCAGGGCGCCTTCAACGCACTCTTGAAGACGCTCGAAGAGCCGCCACCACACGCCATTTTCATCCTCGCCACAACCGAATTGCACCAGGTCCCCGTGACTATCCTGTCGCGCTGCCAGCGGCACGATTTTCACCGCGTCGGGGCGGAGCCGATGGTCGCCCGGCTCCAGTTCATCTGCAGCCAGGAAGGCTTCGATGTGCCGGCGGAGGGTCTCGCGGCCATCGCGACGCAGTCGCGTGGTGGGGTGCGGGACGCCATAACGCTGCTTGAACAGGTAGTCGCGCGCTACGGGAATGCGCCCTCGGCGGCGGACGTCCTCGCCGCCCTAGGGCTGGTGCATGACGAGCGAAGTGGGCAACTGGTGCGCGCGATCATCGATGAAGACCTCGCCACAGCCCTGAACATCGCCCGACAAGTGGCCGACGATGGCATCGATATCGCCCACTTCACGCGTGAGTGCGTCGACCTCCTCCGCGAAATGCTGCCCCGGCTGTTGCGCGCCCAGGCGGGGGCAGAAGATGCCGACGTTGATAGCCTCATAGAGCATGCGCTGGCCAAGGGTACGAACCCCCGCACTATCGCCCTCGCGATCCAGGAGTTGGCGGGTGCCGACTTCCGGTTGGATCCGGCGAGCCCTATCCCGCTGGAAGTCGCGTGCGCAGCGGCGATCCTCCAGCCCGTGCGCGTGCCCGCGTCCGTGGCTGCTGCACCGGCCATGGACCGGCAGGCCGGGACTACGAGTGACAGCCGCGGCGCCGCCCGGCGGTCCACGGGCGCTCCGGGGACGCCCGCACCGCCCGACGCCGCAGCCACCCCCGGTGACCGGTTTCTTCGCGATCTTTACGAGCGATGCAAGATGATCAATGTGCGCATGGCCGGCTATCTCAACGGCTCCTGCGAAGTGATAGCGATGGACGGCGACGAGATTGAACTCGGCTTCTATTATCCCTTCCACCAGCAAAAGGTTGAGTCGGACGGACGCGTGGTGATTGAGCAGCAGGCGGAGGTTATCCTCGGCCGCCCAATGCGGCTGAAGACGCGCCTCATCGACCGCGACGGTGCTGCCGCAAAGAAAGCTCCGCGCGGCGGTCACCTCGCGGAAACAGCAAAATCGATCGGCGCGACGCCCGTCGCGAAGGAGTGAATGATGGCTAAGAGCAGCGGCAACAACCGCTATTTGCGGCGCCCCGGCGGCGGTGGGGGCCTCTCCGGCATGGGCGGCGCTGCCCGTGGCGGGGCGAACCCGCTCGCCGCTGCCCAGGAGATGCTCGCGAAGGCGCAGGAAGAGCTTGCAGCGGCCACGATCGAGGGCACAGCGGGGGGTGGCGCCGTGCGTGTTTCGATGTCGGGCCAGCAGAAGATCACCGGCATCACCATCGACCCCGACGTTGTCGATGCGTCCGACGTGGAGATGTTGCAGGACCTCATCCTCGCCGCCATCAGCGATGCCGCAGATCGCGCCGAGGCACTCCAGGCAGAGTCATTCGGGGCGATCACGGGTGGCCTCAAGATACCGGGCCTGACCTGAGTGGCCGACTCACCCCCGGGTACGCCGGAGCCACTTTCGCGGCTCATCGAGGCATTTCACCGGCTGCCGGGCGTGGGCCCGAAGTCAGCTCAGCGATTGGCCTACCACATCCTTCGTGCCTCTCCCCACGAGGCCGAGGCGCTCGCAAACGCGCTCCTCGATGTGAAGCGCCGGATCGTGTTCTGCTCCATCTGCCTGAACATCACGGAGGCGGATCCCTGCCAGATCTGTGCGGACCCGCGCCGCGATGGCTCCATGGTCTGCGTCGTCGAACAGCCGCTCGACATCCTGGCCATCGATCGGACCGGTTTCCGGGGGCGCTATCATGTCCTTCATGGCGTCCTTAACCCGATGGATGGCGTTGGCCCGGAGCAGCTGCACATCCGCGAACTTCTCGAACGGCTGCGGTCGGGCGAAGTGAAAGAGGTCATCATGGCGACGAACCCGAGCCTCGAAGGCGAAGCGACGTCCATGTACGTCCAGCGCCTCGTTGGTCCGGTCGGCGTCCGTGTGACACGCCTTGCGCGCGGGCTCCCAAGCGGTGCGGACCTCGAATACACCGACGATGTCACCCTTGCGCGCGCCCTCGAGGGCCGCCAGGACCTGTAGCCGTGTCCGACCGCTCGCGGACGTATAAGACCGAAGGTGTGGTCCTCCACCGGCGCAACATCGGCGAGGCGGACAGCATTTTCACGGTGTTCAGCGAGCGTGAGGGGAAGTTCGAAGCCGTAGCAAGGGGCGTCCGAAAGCCAAAGAGCCACCTGCGCGGCCACATGGAGCCGCTGACACGTTCCCAGTTCATGGTCGCGCGTGGCCGGTCGCTCGATGTCGTGACGCAGGCGGAAACCATCTGCGCGTATCGGGGCATCCGCGACGACCTCGAGCGCGGGGCTGAGGCGATGTATGGCGCCGAGCTCATCGACCGTTTCGCCATCGACCGCGCTGAGCAACCTGGGCTGTACGCCCTCTTGCTAGACTTCCTGGATGCGCTCGAAGGCGGCGCTCCGCTCCAAATCACGCGCTGTTTCGAAGTCCAGTTGCTCGCGCTCATGGGATACGAGCTCCAGCTCGACGTGTGCACGCTCTGCGCGCTGCCACTCGGACCTGTCGAAACGCTTCTCTCGCCCTCAGCCGGCGGACTGGTGTGCGTGGATTGCCGGGCTTCGGCGGGAGGCGGCCGGGTGTTGTCGCTGCGCGCGCTCAAGGTGCTGCGCTATGCGCGCAGTTCGGGGATTGCCGCTTTTGCTGCCGTGCGATTCGATGAAGACCTGGCACACGAAATGCAGCATGGCATCGGCGGCGTCATCCGCTATGTGCTTGATCACGACGTGCTGAGTGGTCGATTTGTTGACCAGGTGGCCCGGCTCGCGCCGGCCGGCAGTCGAGCGGGGCTCGCCGCGCCCGCTGAGCGCGACCATGTACAATGAGCGAAAGCTTCGGGGGTGTGGTGAGGATGCCACTGTACGAGTACTTTTGCGAGCCATGTAACGGAATTTTCGAAGAGCTGAGGCCGATGCGCGAAGCGACCGACCCCGTCCCTTGCCCCCAATGCTACAAGGATGCTGCGCGGATCATGCCGACGTCGTTCTCCGCGTTCACATTCCGCGATGGCTATCCGCGGCGCATTCCCGACGACAACACCTTCTACCACCTCGGCAAGAAGGTTTCGAAGCCGATCACGCACGGCCGCCCGAACGAGCACCCCGAGGTCAACAAGCCGGAGCCCAAGAAGCGCAAGTTGAAGGGCGAAATCACCGAGATCCAGGACATGCAGGTGACGGCGCTAAAGGGTGAGCTCACGGACTGGTATGGGAACCCCGTGAAGGCGCAGGAAGTGCCTTCGATGGTGGAAGAGGGGAAAGTGCTGCGGAAGGGCACGCCCGCGCGCGACCCGTCGGTTTAGGACGAGCCTGCTAGCTCTTTCGGCTGAGGATGTAGTCGCCGATGTCGATCAGGCTCTGTTTCGCTTCGTCGTCGGGCAGGAAGGCAATGGCAGTAGCAGCCCGACGCACGTAATCCCGCGCCATCTCCATCGATGCATCGAGGACCTCGGTCGAGCGGATCATCGCCAGCGCTTCCTGGAGACGCTCCTCGCGGTCGCGCCGGGCCGTGATAAATTTCCGGATCGGGTTGTTTTCGGGGTAGCGTTCGAGCAGGAGCAGGCCCGGCAGGGTGATCGTCCCGTCCCGCAGGTCACTACCCACAGGCTTACCCATTTCCGCTTCGTCACCGGTGAAATCAAGCAGGTCATCGATGATCTGGAAGGCCATGCCGATGCTGTAGCCGTAATGACGGAGCGCTTCGACGGTGGTCTCGTCGCAGCCGCCCAGGGCCGCTCCTCCTTCTGTCGCGTTCGCAAAGAGCGCCGCAGTTTTCCCGGAGATTCGGCCCAGGTAGTTTTGGATGTCCTTGCCAACATCGAACGCCGCTGCGTCCTGGTCGAGCTCGCCGCTCGTCATCTTCATCAGAGCCAGGGCGAAGAGGCGAGTGACGTGCAGGCTACCGGTGCGCGTTACCATCTCGGCGGCGTTGGCGAACATGTAGTCGCCGAGGAGGACGGTCAACGCATTGTCGAACATGTGGTTGGCGGTGGGCCGGCCCCGGCGGCTGCTGGCGCCATCGACAACGTCGTCGTGGACGAGACTTGCGGTGTGGAGCAGTTCAATCGCGGCCCCGAGCGGGACCAGCCGGTTGAGGTTGTAGTCGCCGAAGTGTCCGGCAAGCAGCACGAGGGCAGGCCGCAACCGTTTGCCGCGTGCCTGGAGCGCGTGGTCGAGCATCCGGCGGAGTGGCGGGAGCTCCACCTGCTTCGTGGACTCGAGAAGGTCTTCGACCAGGATCATGTCTTCGGCCACGGGGCCGTAGAGGGTGGCGAGCGGAGTCAGCGTCACGATGGCCCCACTCCCGCTGCGAGCCGGACTCCGAAGAGCCGGGCTGCATTATTCGTGGTCGCTTCGGCGACGGCCTGTTCTGAGCTGCCCCGGGCAGCGGCGATGGCGACGACGGCAGAGCGCACGTTCGCCGGCTCGTTGCGTTGTCCGCGCAGAGCCTGCGGAGGCAGGTAGGGGCTGTCGGTCTCGACGACGATAGACTCCAGGGGAATTGCAGCCGCCATGGTGCGGGCGCGCTCGTTTCCAGGGTAGGTGACCGGGCAGGCAAACGAGATTGCGAAGCCGATGGCGGAATACGCCTGCGCCTGCTCGACCGTCCCGCCGAAACAGTGCATGACGCCAACGGGCGGCATGCCGGTCTTCCATCTGCGGCCGGCTGAGAAGCGCACGAGGTGATCGTAACTCGCGTCCTCCGCACCGCGTGTATGCACGGACACAGGTTTGCCAACACGGATGGCGATTTCGAGCTGCGCCGCGAAGATCCGGGCCTGCGTCTCGCGGGGCGAATGGTCGCGAAAGAAATCGAGCCCGATTTCTCCGACGCAGACGACCGCCGGAAGCGCGGCCAGCGACTCAAGCTCATCCAGCAGCGCGGGCGTAATGTCCTTTGCCTCGTGCGGATGGTAGCCCACCGCCGGGAAGAGCAGAGGAGAGTTTGCGGCCATCTCGAGAGCGGCACGGTTCGATGGCGGGTCGTAGCCGCAAAGGAGCATGCCCGCAACCCCGGCCGCGGCGGCGCGCTCCAAGACCGGGCCGGCGTCCCCGGCAAAGGACGGGTCCTGCAAGTGGCAGTGTGTATCGAAAAGCGGCGTCACGCGGGCACTCCTCCCTCGGCCAGAGCATCGATCTTGGCATACAATGGCCGCGGCGACGCCAGCCGCGTTCCGCTGGCGATTGGGACGTACCGCCAGCCCGTTGCGAGCGGGTCAGGTGGCTGCGAGAGATCCTGATGCAGCTGTGAGGTGGAAAACGGGATGATGGGGTGGAGGAGCGTCTTGAGGGCGCCGATGACGTTGAGCGCCGTGCTCAGCGTCTCCCCGGCGTGCGCCGTATCGGTCTTCACCGCTTTCCACGGTGCGCGCTCGTCGAGGTACTTGTTCGCCGCCTGGGCAAGCTTGAGGCTCTCCTGGAGTGCGTTCCGGAAGCGGCAGGCGTTGTATTCTGCCCCGGCTGTCTCGAAGGCGGCCTCCGCTGCCGCGATCAGGGCCGCGCTTTCCGGCGCGAGTCCGTCGACCTGGGGCACAACTCCATCGAAGTTGCGATGGATCATTGAAATGACGCGATTTGCGAGGTTGCCCCAGGTGGCAATGAGCACATCGTTGTTGGCGCGGATGAGTTCGTCTTCGCGGAACTCTGAATCGCTGGTTTCGGGTAGGATCGTGGTCAGGTAGAAGCGCACGGTGTCGGCGGAATACGCGTCGAGCAGGTTCACCATCCACGTGCCCGTGCCCTTGGACTTGCTCTGCTTTTGTCCGGCTGAGAAGTTCACGTACTGGTTGGCGGGGACGTCGTAGGGAAGGTTCAGCCCGCCGTAACCCATCAGCATGCCGGGCCAGATGATCGTGTGGAAGGGGATGTTGTCCTTGCCGATGAAGTAGTAGCTGCGCGTCGCGGGGTCGTGCCAGTAGCGCTTCCACGCGTCGGTCTGGCCCACCTTCTGGGCCCACTCTTTGGTGGCAGAGAGGTATCCGATCACAGCATCGAACCAGACATAAATACGCTTGGAGTCATAGCCCGGCACGGGCACCGGCACTCCCCAATTGATGTCACGGGTGATCGCACGATCTTTGAGCCCTTCGTTGAGCGAGCCCAGCGTAAAGTTGAGGACGTTTCGCCTCCAGTGGGCCTGCTTACTGGCCCACGCCTTGAGGTCGGCCTCCAGCGCCGAAAGGCGCAGGAAGAAGTGCTCCGAGGGGCGCAAGATGGGCGCCGCGCCACTGATCTTGCTGCGCGGATTGATCAGGTCCACCGCGTCCAACGTCGAACCACAGTTGTCACACTGGTCGCCGCGCGCTTCCAGGTAGCCGCACACAGGGCAGGTGCCCTCGACATAGCGATCCGGGAGGAAGCGTTCAGCCTCCGGGTCGAACAGGTGGTCTTCCGTCCGTGGCTCGAGCAGGCCCTTTTCGAGCAGCCGCAGGAACACGTCCTGGGTGGTTGCGTAGTGGTTCGGCGTGAGGGTAGTCGTGAACAGGTCGAAGGAGATCCCGAGCCGCTCCCACACTTCCAGGATGCGAGCATGGTAGCGTTCGACGATCACGCCGGGGTCCACGCCCTCTTTTTCGGCGGCGACGGTGATTGGCGTCCCATGGCAGTCGCTGCCAGAGACCATTAACACATCGTTACCACGCAGCCGTTGATAGCGCGCGAAGATATCCGCAGGCAGGTATGCACCAGCAATTTGGCCGACGTGCAGCAGGTAGTTCGCGTAGGGCCAGGCCACGCAGACGAGGATCCGGTCAGGCACAGGGCCACCTGGGAAGAGAGTTCCCGCCGAGTCTACCATAGGGGTCAGATGCGATCCGTCTGCAGGCGCTCGTCCCAGCAGGCGTATGCCTCCGGACGGGGGACGCCAAAACGTTGGGCTGCCACAGCTGCGGCGGCCGCACGTTGCGCGCCGGCACGCTGCATCTCCGACATGTAGGCGCGGAGGGCTTCCGAATCCGCGTTTGCGGCCGCGCACGCTGAGGTGTCGACTATCACGGTGCATTCTCCCCGAGTCCCGGCAAAGCGGACCGCGAGGTCCGCAGCGTTCCCTCTCACGACCTCTTCGTGGAGTTTCGTCAACTCCCGGCAGACCGCAACCGGCGGGTCATCGAGCGCCGCCGCCAACTCAGCCAGTGTGGTGGGGAGGCGCTTTGGGCTTTCGAAGAACACAAGCACGGCGCCGCCCCGGGCAGCTGCGGTCAGGCGGGCGATCCGTTCAGCGCGCGGCCGGGGGAGAAACCCGAGGAAGTGGACGTCTTCGCCAGCGAACCCGGACACGGAGATTGCAGCCGCCAGTGCCGACGGCCCTGGCACCGCAAACACCGGCAGGCGCGCATCGTGCGCGGCGGCAACGAGGCGCGCTCCGGGGTCGGCGACGACCGGTGTGCCAGCGTCGCTCACCAGCGCGACCGGGCGAGCGCGAGCCTCCGCGAGTAGCTCGGGGGTTCGCTGGACGACGTTGTGCTCCGTCAGGCTCAGGAGCCGTGCATGACTGCCCGCCAGCCTCAAAATGGTGGCAGACGTGCGCGTGTCTTCGGCAGCGACCATCGAGGCGGCGCGCAACACCGCGAGGGCGCGGGTGCTGATGTCACCGAGGTTGCCGATCGGTGTGGCCACGACATAAAGCCCGGAGACGAACGCCGGATTGCCGGTTTCATCGCCCGCTGAATGACTCCGGTGGGGATGTTCGATAGAAATGCTGTTGACCCTGTTCTTGCGTGACGCCTACACTCGAATGATACAGGCGGCCAGGGCCACGCGCCGCGACTCCACACCCGGGATTGCGCTGAATTGAGTACTGCTGTTCACCTTTCTTCCGCCGCCTCCGACGTACCGGAGCGCGGCCATGCGCCGTTGGAGTCCGGTCGCAATTCGGCGCCCGCTCCGCTATTCAAGCAGCTTCGCCGTGCCTATGGCTTCGACGAAGTGGCGATTGTCCCCGGCGAGTTCACCATCAACCCGGAACTCGTCGAGTTGGGCCTCTCGATTGGCCATCTCGATTTCAAGATCCCGTTCCTGGCATCGGCCATGGATGCGGTGGTCGACCCACACTTCGCCATCGAAATGCACGCGGCGGGGGGACTCGCTGTCCTCAACCTCGAAGGGGTCTGGACACGCTACGACAATCCCAGCGCGATGTTGCAGGAAGTGGCCTCGGCGAGCCGTGATGAGGCGACGTCGATCCTTCAGGCCGCCTACCAGCTGCCCATCCGTGAGGACCTCATCGCCCGGCGGATCCGCGAAATCAAGGACGGCGGGGCTGTCGCTGCAGTTTCCGTCACACCGATGCTGACCAAGGGCCTCGCGCCGCTCATCCAGGAAGCGGGGGCCGATGTCATCGTTGTGCAAAGCACTGTGACCACCGCGCGTCATGAATCAAACAGCGTCGAAGGGCTCCGCTTCGACAAGCTGTTCAAGAACATCCACATCCCCGTGGTTGTCGGAAACACCGTTGGATATGCAGCCACGCTCGAAATCATGCGTACCGGCGTTTCGGCGGTGCTCGTGGGCGTAGGCCCTGGTGCAGCCTGCACCAGCCGCGAAGTGCTGGGAATCGGCGTGCCCCAGGTGACTGCCACCATCGATTGCGCGGCCGCTCGCGACAGCTATTTCCAGGAGACCGGCAACTACGTGCCGATCATCACCGATGGCGGCATCCGCACTGGTGGCGATGTGTGCAAGTGTTTCGCTTCTGGCGCCGATGGCGTCATGATGGGCTCCCCGTTTGCAGCCACCACGGAGGCGCCTGGCAGAGGCTACCACTGGGGCATGGCCACGCCGCACGCCAATTTGCCGCGGGGGACGCGCGTCACGGTCGGCGTGAACACCACCATCAGCAAGCTGCTTTATGGGCCCACGAGCCGCACCGATGGCACCGAAAACCTCGTCGGGGCCCTGCGGACGGCGATGGGGATGTGCGGTGCACACACCGTCCGGGAGTTCCAGCAGGCGGAGATGGTCATCGCGCCGGCGATCAAGACGGAAGGGAAGATATACCAGTTTGCGCAGGCCCAGGCCTAGCGTCCTCGCGGCTACTTTCTTCGGAACGGCGGCTCTCATGCTTGGGGCCGCCGTTTTTGCGCGGCCTGTCGCTGCCAGTTGCAGCGGCTCACCGCCGCTGCAACTGCTCGTCCGGGACGCGTCCGTCATCGTCATTGCCGACGTCACAAGCGCTTCGGCAGGCAATGCCACGTTGCAGCCCGAGGCGTTCTTGAAAGGGGCTGCCACGGCTGACCCCATCATTCTCCGCAATCCCGACACCGCGAACGATTGCCTGGCGCCGGACTTCGTGGCTGGTGAGCGGGTGTTGGCTATCATCGCACCGGGGGCGGCTGCGGCAGGGCGTTGGCCGCCGGCTGCCGGGGTCTACCGGCTCTCGATCGGTCAGGCCATAAACCTGGGAGGGCTTCCCCAGGTGACTGAGGCCGAGCTCATCAACGGGGTCCGGCAACAGACCAACGAATACGCCGTGCCCGCGAAAACGAGAGCCGAGGGCGCCGCGATCAACCTGGCGAAGACGGTGTTGCCGGTCGGCGCCGCGCTCATTCTCATCTTCGGGATAGGGCTCTACCTGATGAGGATTTGGCACCGCATCGACCCAAGCTGAGGCGCGATCGGGGCGTTACGGAGCTACTGAGTGTCGATCGATTCGAGGAAAGCTGCGACCGCGTCGGGGCCACGGTCCTCCAGCACCTCGTCTGCCGCGTCGAGTGCATAACGGTCGCTATGCGCCATGGCGACGCCGTGTCCGGCCCAGGCGAGCATCGCCGCGTCGTTGACGCTGTCGCCGATCGCGATCGTCTCCTCCCTCCGAACGCCCAGGTCAGCACAAATCAGGGAGAGCGCGTGGCCCTTGTTCGCCCGCGCCGCCACAGCGACCGTCACGGTGGGGAAATCGAGCAGATGGAGTAGGTCTCCGTGGCGGCCCGTGAGGTGACGGTGGATCGCCGGTGCTTCCACACCTGAAGAGATGACTCCCACACCCGTCGGTTCCACACCTGAGTGTTCGGGCCAGTCGTGATATTCCGGCACAATCCCTGAGACGCGGCCATACTCCTCCGCCGATTCCACCGGGTGAGAGACGATGTATCGGAGCGGGTTGAACCACTCATACGGGTGCCCCAGCTCGCGTGCATACGCGACGATTTCAAGTGCTGGCTCGCGCTCGATTGGGAAAATGTGGAGCGTTGTCCCGTCCAGCGCGTGGACAGAACAGCCCTGCTGGCAGATAACAGGCCCTTCGAGCCCGAGGGCGCGTGCGACGCGCGCTGTGCCGGGAAACATTCGGCCCGAAGCGAGGACCACTTCGATGCCGGCGGCCCGCAGCGCCGCAACGGCGTTGACGATTCGCGTCGAGGGCAGCTGCTGGCCATCGCCGTAATGGGTGGGTGGGATGATCGTCCCGTCGATATCGAGCGCGACGAGCTTCACGCCCATCGCAAGCAAACGACGCGCTCAATGCCCGCGAGGTCTCGTGTGACGCTTGCGTTCGCGCCGGCCTGCCGGCCCAGCATCGCAACGGTCGCGCTCTGGCCGATGCCCACCTCCAGTGCGAGCAGCCGGGGCTTCAGGCGGTGGGCGCAGTCATAGAGCAGGCGCCGGATAAGGTCGAGACCGTCGCCACCGCCATCGAGCGCTCCACGAGGCTCCCAGAGGCGGACTTCGGGCTCCAGACCTTCGATGTCCGCGGTCGGGATGTAGGGGAGGTTCGCGACGACGATGTCTGCCGTTGTGAGAGCAGTGGCGAGGTCCGCTCGCACGAGCTGGACAGCCAACCCGTGGCACGCCGCGTTCCGCCTCGCCACCGCGAGTGCGGCGACACTCGTGTCGGTGCCGACCACGGTTGTTCCGGGCAGAGCATGTGCGATTGCGATTGCGATACAGCCGCTGCCGGTGCCGATATCCGCAATCACCGACGGCAGCGATCTCGCCGCATCCACGACGATCTCGACAAGGAGTTCACTTTCAGGGCGCGGAATCAGTACCGCGGGCGTCGTTTCAATGTCGAGCCCGAAAAACTCGCGCCTGCCGCAGATGTAGGCGAAGGGCTCACGCGCGCTTCGCCGGCCGATCAGGGCCTCAAGTTCGGCGCACTGGCCGGGCAGCAGTTCGGCACCGGCGAAATAGGAAGGCCGCGAAAGGGCCCCGGCGGTGCGGCTGAGCAGCTCCGCTTCGAACTCTGGATCGGCAACGCCGGCCGCGCGCAGCTCCGGTGCGGCCCTGGCCGCGGCGTCGCGAGCCTTCATCCCAGGTTGTCCAACCGCTCAGCTTCGTCAGCATTCGCGATCGCGTCGATGATGTCGTCGAGGTTTCCATCAAGCCGGTCGGGAATGTTGTGGACGGTGAGGCCGATGCGATGGTCGGTGATGCGGTCCTGCGGGAAGTTGTAGGTCCGGATCTTCTCACTGCGGTCGCCACTGCCCACCTGTAGGCGCCGGGTGGCGCTCAGTTCCGCGTCCTGCTTCTGTTGTTCCATGTCGTAGAGGCGGGAGCGCATGACCGTCATCGCTTTGATCCGGTTTTTGAGTTGTGAGCGCTCATCCTGGCAAACTACGACGATGCCGCTGGGGACGTGCGTGAGCCGCACCGCCGTCGCCACCTTGTTGACGTTCTGGCCACCGGCGCCCGAGGAATGGAAGATGTCGACCCGCAGGTCTTTCTCCTCGATGTCGATATCGACCTCCTCCGCTTCTGGCAGCACCGCGACCGTGGCGGTCGACGTATGGATCCGGCCCTGGGCTTCGGTTTCTGGGACGCGCTGCACACGGTGCACGCCGGACTCGTATTTGAGACGCGAATAGGCGCCGTCGCCGCGCACTTCGAAGACCACTTCTTTGAAGCCGCCCTTTTCCGACTCAGAAGCGTTCAGGATCTCCGTCTGCCAGCGATGGCGTTCGGCGTAGCGCGCGTACATGCGATAGAGCTCAAAGGCGAAGAGCGCCGCTTCCTCGCCGCCGGTGCCACCGCGAATCTCCATGATCACGTTGCGAGCATCGCGCGGGTCCTTTGGCAGGAGTTCTCGCCGGATACGCGCCGTGAAGTCGGCGACCTCCGCTTCGCTCCCCGCCAGCTCGACCTCCGCGAGACCACGCATCTCCGGGTCGTCTTCGGCCAGCATGGTGCGAGCATCGGACGCAGCGGCTTCCGCCGCTTCATAGCGGTCGAGCAAGGAGACGATCGCACCGATCTCGGCACGTTCTTTCGCGAGCCGGTTGATGTGCTCGAAATCAGCGGCGACTTCGGGCGTGCCCATTTCGTGCGTGAGTTCGTCGTAGCGCTGGCGGATGCGCCGGAGCTGTTCGAGGATCGCGTCGTCCATGGCTCAAAAAGACGGCCCGCACCAGGCGGACCGTTGGCTCTCCTTCAACGGTTCGAGTATAGCAGAGGGCGGGTGTTGCCCAGCGTGCTAGGCGCCTTGGAAGCGGCTGGCGAGCGTTGCAGGCAGGAGGCCCAGGGCAACGGTCTGTTGTTCGCCTTCAGCGCGTAGTTCCTTCAGGACCGCGGCGTCAGCACGCAGCTCATCGTCACCGATGATGACAGCTACAGCCGCTCCCGAAGCGTCGGCACTGCGCAACTGCGATTTGAACGAGCGCCCACTCTCTCCCAGCTGGGCTGAGATACCCAAACCGCGGATGCGGCTGGCGAGCGCGAACGCCGCAGCCTGGCCGCCTTCGCTGCGGTGGACGATAAAGACGTCCGCCTGGCTGCCTGGGTCGAAGGTGATGCCGTGCTTTTGCATTTCGAGGATGATGCGTTCGATCCCGCTACCGAATCCCATTGCGCCGGTTGGCGGGCCGCCGAGGATCTCCATCAGGCCGTCGTAACGTCCGCCGCCGCCCAGCGTGCCCTGCGCTCGCTCGTCGTCGGTGGGCACGATTTCGAACACTGTGCGGTTGTAGTAGTCGAGCCCGCGCACGAGCAATGGGTCGATGCTGAACGGGATGTTGACGGCGGTGAGCGCGTCCTGGACTGACCGGTGGTGGGCTTCGGCTTCCGGGCTCAGGCCGTGCACAAGCTTCGGCGCGGAATCCTTGGCGGCGAAGTCGCGTTCGTCCTTGCTGTCGAGCAGTCGTAACGGATTCCGCTCAAAGCGCCTGCGGCTGTCTTCGGAAAGGCCACCGAGCAAAGGCCGGTAGTAGTCCTTCAACCGCTCGATGTAGGCGCGGCGCGGGCCGGGGTCGTCGATGGAACCGAGGCGGACTTCCACATTGCGGATCCCCAGCCGTTCCAGGAGCCGCCAGAGGAGTTCAATCACTTCGGCGTCTACCAGCGGGTCGATGGAGCCGATGACTTCGCAGTCGAATTGGGTGTGCTGGCGGAAGCGGCCCTTTTGTGGGCGATCGTAGCGAAACATCGGCTTGGTCGTGTAGAGCCGCACAGGCTGAGGGAGGCTGAGCATCCCGTGTTGGAGGTAGGCGCGGCAGACGGCGGGCGTCGCCTCCGGGGTGAGCGCAAGCTGCTCGCCTCCGCGGTCGGTGAAGGTGTACATCTCCTTCTCGACGATGTCGGTGGTATCACCACTGCCCTTTTCGAAGATGGCGGCGAGTTCGAAAACGGGCGTGTCGATGCGACGGAAGCCGTAGAGGCGGGCAACGGCGCGGGCCTGGTCAAGGATGGCCTGCCAGTAGGGCTGCGCTTCGGGCAGCACGTCCTGGGTGCCACGCGGCGTCTGGAAGCGGTTACTCATATGGTCACCGGGGTCGTCCGGGGAGTTGGATGCATGGTAGGATAGGTTACACATCCGAAGCGGCAAAGAGGTGGAGTTTGCAGGCTCGTGCACTGGAGCCGGTAGCTCAAAGTGACGATTTCGATGCCGTGCTCGCGCGTGCCGCGCAGTATCTGCCTGCCGATCGCCTGCCTCTCATCCGTGAAGCCTATGCCTTCGCGGCAGAATGCCATGCCGGCCAGCTCCGCAAGACCGGCGACCCGTATATTTCGCACCCCGTCGCCGTTGCGCGTTCGGTGGCCGAACTCGAACTCGATGCAAAGTCGCTGGCCTCCGCCCTGCTGCACGACGTGCAGGAGGACTGCGGTATTGCCAACGAGGTCTTGGCCCAACGGTTCGGCGGCGATGTTGCCCGCTGCGTCGATGGCCTGACAAAGCTCGAAAAACTGGCCATGCCATTCGCCACGGGAGACCAGGTGACGCGCGACAGCGTGCAGGCGCAGAACCTCCGCAAGCTCTTCCTTGCCATGGCCGAGGACATCAGCGTCGTCCTCATCAAGCTGTGCGACCGGCTGCACAACATGCGCACGCTGTGGGCGTTCGACAACCTGGAAAAACGCCGCCGAATTGCGCTGGAAACGCAGGAGATCTTCGCCCCGCTCGCGAATCGCCTTGGTGTCTGGCAGATCAAATGGGAGCTGGAAGACCTTGCCTTCCGGTATCTTGAGCCCGAGCGCTACAAGGAGATCGCTGAGCTGCTCGCGTCCAAGCGCGAGGCGCGCGAGAAGTACGTCCAGGAAGTCACCGAGGTGCTCCGCGGCCACCTCGCCGGTGCCGGGATCCAGGCCGAAGTGACGGGCCGCGCCAAGCACATCTACAGCATCTTCCAAAAGATGCAGCGGTATTCCACGCAGTCGAAGTCGTTCGACCAGATCTATGACCTCCTCGCCGTGCGCGTCTTCGTCGACACGGTGGAAGAGTGCTATCACGCTCTGGGCGTCGTGCACTCCCTCTGGCGGCCGATACCCGGCCAGTTCGACGACTACATCGCGAACCCCAAGGACAGCATGTATCAGTCGCTCCACACGACGGTCGTGTCGGTGGGGGGCCGCCCGCTGGAGATCCAGATCCGCACGCATGAGATGCATCGCGTGGCGGAATACGGCGTCGCCGCTCACTGGCGTTACAAGGAGGGCGCCAAACAGCAGGGCAAGGACGAGGAGCGGATCGCCTGGTTGCGCCAGCTCCTCGACTGGCAGCGGGACCTCGCCGGTGCCGAGGAATTCATCGAGACCGTGAAGACGGACATTTTTCAGGATCAGGTCTTCGTCTACACCCCGAAGGGGGCGGTGCTGGACCTGCCCGCGGGGGCCACACCGCTCGACTTCGCCTACCGCGTCCACACGGACCTTGGGCACCAGACCGTTGGCGCAAAGGTTAATGGCCGGATGTCGTCGCTCAACTCCACGCTGCACAACGGTGATGTCGTTGAGATTATTCGCAGCCGCACCAGCAAGGGCCCGTCGCGCGACTGGCTCAACTCCAACCTTGGATACGTGCGTACGGCCCATTCGAAGGAGAAGATCCGCCAGTGGTTCCGCAAGCAGGAACGTGCGGAGAACATCGAGCGCGGCCGGGAGCTGGTGTCGAAGGAGATGCGGCGGCTCGGTGTGGAATTGAGCGAGCGGCAGGATCAGCTCCTCTCGCTCTTCAACTACCCTGCGTGGGAAGACTTCCTTGCGGCTCTCGGATATGGCGGCGTCAGCACGAGTTCCATAGCGAAGAAGCTCGGCGCGCTGATCCAGGACGAAGAGGCGGCCGCGGAGCCGCCCCCGCAGCTACCGCAAAAGCAAGCGCCCGCAACGCTCGGAAGCCCCGGACTGCGCGTGCTGGGCGTTGGGAACCTGCTCACCACCATGGCGCGCTGCTGTCACCCCGTCCCGGGCGACCAGATCGTTGGCTACGTCACCCGCACACGCGGCGTCACCATCCATCGTGCCGACTGTCATAACGTGCTCAATGAAGAAGAGCGCGAACGTATCGTTGAAGTCGAGTGGGGCACGGTCACGAAGCTGTACCCGGTCTCCGTCCGGATTGAAGCGTGGGATCGTGTCGGTTTGCTGCGAGATATCACGACCGTTGTCACCGAGGACAAGGTGAATATGGTCGGCGTGCGCACGCAGGAGAATGGCGACGGCCTTGTGAGCGTGCTGGCTACGCTCGAGACCACGGGCATCGAGCAGCTCTCGCGGTTGCTCTCGCGCATCGAAATTATCCGTGGCGTGCGCTCTGTCGAGCGCAACATAGACCGGAAGCGCCCCAAATTGCCCGCTGCCCTCTGAGCGGCTGGCTCAGAGTTGCAATCCGCGCGCGTGCGGCCGGATGCGTGGCCGGCTGGCGGACCTGTTGCGGGCAGTGGTTCCCGCCCGGCGGTGCGAGGCGAGGGCGACCGATGACTGTGATGCGAACCCCCTGCGGCCGACCGCGGGGCTGCGACTGGCGAGGTATTCGAACGCCATCGCCGAGAGGATTGTGGCGGCGGCGCCGATGAGGAAGAGGTCGAACAGCAGGGTCGCGAGCGGGTGAATCATGACCAGGACATCCGTTCTGAGATGATCGAAGCCTATCCGCACAGGCGTTCGCCTGTCAACACATTTGTTCTAAAGACGTCAACAGTTGTCGCGTCCGCCCTCCGCTATACTGCGGGCTCGGAGGTGTTTTTCGATGCAGCACACGGCGATGGCCACCTGATGCCACGGGCGCGGGGATTTTTCGGCCCATCCGATCGGGCCCTCGAATTTGGTGGACAGTACGCGGAGGTGTTGGCGCGCTGGGGCGAGCTCTTCCGCGCCGCGAGCGGCCTTGTGGAGGCGAATGTCGCGCTCGGAAAGTTGACTGCCGATGCTTCGAAGGAATTCGAGCAATGGGTGCAGGAGACGGCCAACGCGCCGTGGAACTGGCTGAACCCGGAAGTGATGCAGCGCTTCATGCGTGGGATGGGTGTCGCCGAGGCAGAGAAGGCGGAGTAGGCCGCCGCGCCCGTCGGACTTCGGGATCCGTACTCCTGTGCCGTACGAAGCCGCCGCCACTACTCCAACCGCTGGCGATACTGGATGGCCTCAGCAAGGTGGACGGTTTCGATCGGACCGCTGCCACCCAGATCTGCAATGGTCCGCGCCACCTTCAAGACCCGGTGGAAAGAGCGTGCTGAAAGGTTCAGGCGGTCCACCGCCATGCGCAGGATATCGGCGGCGCCAGAGCCGAGTTGATCCTGGGCGAACTCGCGGACGAGCGGAGGAGTCATATCAGCATTGAGCACGATGCGGCCGTTCGTGCCCGCGAAGCGCTCGTGCTGGACGTCGCGCGCCTGCCGGACGCGGGCGCGGACGGCGGCCGATCCTTCGCCGCGCGCCTGGCCCGCGAGCTTGTCATAGGGAACGCGCGGGACATCGACGAAGAGGTCGATGCGGTCCAGTAGCGGGCCAGAGAGGCGCCGCTGGTAGCTGGAAACAGCGCGTGGCGAGCAGCTGCAATCGCGCGCAGGGTCTCCGAGAAAGCCGCACGGGCACGGGTTCAGGGCACTGACGAGGACAAAATTCGCCGGGAAGGTGCACGACATTTTGGCGCGGCTGACCGTCACCGTGCGGTCTTCGAGCGGTTGGCGCAGCATTTCGATGACGTGCGGGTCGAATTCCAGCAACTCGTCCAAGAAGAGGACGCCCCGGTGCGAAAGCGTGATCTCGCCCGGCCTCGGCACCGACCCGCCGCCAATCAGGCCAGCGTTCGAGACGGTATGGTGCGGCGCGCGAAACGGCGGCATGCGCATGAGTCCCATCCCCGGCGGCAGGAGGCCCGCCACACTGTATATGCGTGTGACCTCCATCGCTTCGTCCTCGCTCATCGGCGGGAGGATAGAAGGCACCGCGCGTGCGAGGAGTGTTTTGCCGCTCCCCGGGGGCCCGCGCATGATGAGGTTGTGGCCGCCGGCGGCTGCCACCTCGAGCGCCCGCTTCGCATGCTCCTGGCCGACGACATCGGCGAAGTCCGTCGTGGCAGAGTCATCCGGCACGTATTCATTCACCGGGATGGGGACGCAGCGGCTGAGTGGGACCGAGCCGAGCAGGTGGGCGGCGACGCTCGAGAGGCTTTCCACCGCGAAAACATCGATCCCGCGCACGAGCGCTGCCTCGGCGGCATTTTGTTGCGGTACGAAGGCGCGCTTCATGCCACGGTCGCGTGCCAGCCCGACCATGGGCAGCACTCCGCGCGTGGGCCGCACATCGCCCGTGAGCGCGAGTTCGCCCACGAAGACGGCATCATCGACCGATGCCACGACCTGGCCACTGGCCAGGAGCACGCCCACGGCGATAGGAAGGTCGTAGGCCGGCCCCTCTTTGCGGATGTCGGCCGGGGCAAGGTTGACGGTGATGCGGCTGTTGAACGGCCAGGTGAGCCCGCTGTTGCGGACGGCGGAACGCACCCGTTCCTTCGACTCCTGCACCGCCGCATCGGGCAGGCCGACGAGGGTTGTGGTCGGGTTTTGGGCGCGCGAAATATCGACCTCGACCTCGACGAGCTCGCCTTCGAGCCCGATGACCGCACAGCTCAGGACCCTGGCCAGCACGCGTGGATTGTGGAGGGACGGGCGTGTCACGTCAATCGCGGCCCGCTCGCCGTGCATGCGGCTATGCCCGCGGGGCGGTACGATCGGTGGGCGAGCCCCCGTAGCTCAGCGGATAGAGTGTCGGCCTCCGGAGCCGAAGGCACAGGTTCGAGTCCTGTCGGGGGTACCAGGTCCTGCGTGGCACATAACGCTGCCCCTGCCCGCATTGAGTGGTTCGCTCGCGCAGCGGCCGTGATTTGGCCTCGCCCGTGCTACGATGCCACACGCGCACCCAGTTAAAGTGCGCTTGAGATTTCCATTGGAAGAGACCAACCGTGCCGGGCCTCGCCAACCAGATAACCATCACCGAGCTCTCGCGCCGTAGCGGGGTCGCGAGCTCGGCACTCCGCTACTACGAGTCGATGGGGCTCATCCATGCCACACGAACGGAGGGCAACCAGCGCCGCTACGAGCGTGGTGTGCTGCGACGCGTGGCGGTGATCCGCGTTGCGCAGGACCTCGGGCTCTCGCTGTCTGAGATTGCCACCGCATTCGCTACCCTCCCCGAGCTCCGCGACCCGACTCCGGGCGATTGGGAACGTCTCTCGCGCGGCTGGTACGCACGCCTTGGCGAGCGCATCGGCATCCTCGAACGGCTCCGCGACGACCTCTCTTCGTGCATTGGTTGCGGCTGCCTGTCGCTGGAGCGCTGCAGGCTCCTGAACGACGACGACCGTGCCGCGGAGAGAGGTCCCGGCCCACGCTACCTCCTCGGCGATGAGGCGGAGGAGCGCTAACGGGGAACCGGCTACGTCCGTAGTGTGAGGCCGCCATCGATGACGAGGCCGTGGCCAGTCACAAACCCCCCGTCCTCCGAAGCGAGGAAGAGGATGCCACAGGCGATGTCGATGGGCTGCCCCAGGCGCTTGAGCGGAGACTTCTTCTCCCACACCTCGCGGATATGGTTTTGGTCGAAGTTCTGACGGGTCATGCCGGTGTAGATCGCGCCAGGCAGGATGTAGTTCGCGGTGATCCCGAACTTTCCCAGCTCCAGGGCGAGTGTGCGCGTCAGGCCCGCGACGCCCGCCTTCGATGCGGCATAGGCGCTCAAGCCATAGTCGGTGTGCTCAGCCATCACGGACGCGATGTTGATGATCCGGCCCGCTTCGCTCTTGCGCAGCTCGGGGATCGCCGCCTTGCAGAGCATGAAGGTGCCGCGAATATTGACCGAAAACACCCGGTCCCACTCGTCCAGTGGCATCACTTCGGCGAGCGCGTTCGAGCCAACGCCTGCGTTGTTCACGAGGATGTCGAGCTTGCCGAAACGTTCCAGCGCGGCTCCGACGACCGCCGGTGCGGCGTCTGGGTCGGCGATGTCCGCGACGAAGGTGACGATGCGTTCGTGCCCCGCGTGGGCCGCCGCGAGTTGCGCATCGGCCCGGTCCACGGCGAGCACGCGCGCGCCTTCGCCCGCCAAGAGTTGCGCGGCCGCCTGGCCGATGCCGGATGCGGCGCCGGTGACGATCGCGACCTTTCCATCGAGTCGCATGTCAGTCCCTCCTGTGCTGTCCTTGCGTGACGTCTCAGGCTCGCGCGACGAGCTCTGGATCGTATGTGTTCGTGATGTGGCCGGCCGCTTCGAGTTCTGCATACTCGTCATCGCCGACGCCAAGCAGTTCGCGGTAGACGTAGTCGTTGTGCTCGCCGAATAACGCCGGCGGCGTCCGCAGCCCCACGGCAGAACGGGAGAATCGGTAGGGCGGGACGCCAAACGGCGTCTCCGGATAGTCGGCGGTGGCCGGCAGCGACTGCCACGCCCCGGTCGCTGCCAGGTGAGGGTCCCCGGCAACGTCTTTGCTGGACATCACGGGCCCGGCTGTGACACCCGCATGCTGGAGGGCGTGGAAGAGGTCGTCGCGGTCGCGATTGGCGGTCCAGTCGGCGATGTGCGCCTCGATCATCGGTTGGTGGGCCGCCCGAGTTGTTGCTTCGGATAGGTCCTGGGTCCACGACGGATTGCCCATAAATGCCACAAGCGCCCTCCATTCTTCGTCCGATCGGCAACTGATGGCGATCCACTGATCGTGGCCGCGGCAGGGAAAGACGCCGTTGGGCACGAAGCCTTCGATGCTGCGGTTGCCGTCCGATGTCTGCTCCTGCCCATTCCAGGCGGCATCAAGCGCTGCCTGCGGGAACATCTGGGCGCTGCATTCCACCTGCGCCAGTTCGATCGTCTGGCCCTCTCCGGTCCGGCGGCGATGGCGGAGCGCGGCGAGAACGGCAATAGCGCCATGCGCGCCCGCCCAGAAGTCGCCCGCAAAGATCTGGACGTTGGCGGCAGGCGCCGAATCCTCGTATCCCCGCAGGATCGTCGACCCGGCAACGGCGTCGATATGCGAACCGTACCCGCGCCCTTCGACGTATTCTCCGGTGCGCCCGAATGCGGGCATGTGGAGGATCACTATGTCCGGACGCTCGCGGCGGATGGCGGCGTCGTCCAGTCCCAGCTTTTCGAGCGTCCCGATGGCGAGGTTTTCCGCGAGGACGTCGCTCACACGGATGAGGGCCTTCACGATGGCGAGGCCCTCCGGACGCCGGCTATCGACCGTGAACGACTTCTTGTTGCGCAGCACGTGGATGAAGGCGGGGCAGTTGTTCCACGGCCGGGGCCCGGGGTCGCCGCCAGGATGACCGCCCATCCACGGAGGGATCATCGCGGCCGCAGCGGCGGTCAGCCGGGGAGAAGCGGCCCGCGTCATTGGGTTCCAGATGAACGGGTTCTCGACTTTGATGCATTCTGCTCCCATGTCGGCCAGGTACATCGTCGCGCTCTGCCCAGCCCAGACGGCGGAAAAGTCGCAGATGCGGACGCCCGCGAGGGGCAGGTAGTCGTTCACGAGGCGGCTCCTTCGCTGCGCAAGCTGGCGGCTTCGCTGTCGCTGTAGCCGAGCTCGTGGAGGATTGCAGCCGTGTGCTGTCCGAGCGCCGGCGCAGCGCTCCGCAGGCGCCAGGGGGTCCTGTCGAAGACGTAGGGACGGCCCAGCATCGGGAGCCTGCCGAGAGTAGCGTGTTCCAGCTCTGTCCAGAGCCCGCGTTCGCGGAAGACGGGGTCATTGAATATGTCACGGCCCGTGAACAGGGGCGCCACCATCGCATGGGCCCGGCGTGCTTCGCGCCAGACTTCCTGGCGCGTATGGCTGAGCATCCAGGGATAGACGATGCCGTCCGCTTCTTCTTTGGCGGCAGGGTCCATTGCCGTCTGCGGGAGCAGCCACTTCGGCTGACGCAACGCGTCGTCGTCGATCATGTCGACGAAGCGCTGCCAATAGTTGCCGAACGAGGCGGTGACTTCGACATAGCCATCGGCGACGGGGTAGATCCCTCCGGCGATGCCGCTGGCGGGCCCCGCCGGTCGTTCCTGCACCCTCCCGCTGAATCGATAGGCAAGGATGGAAGCGCTGCGCCGGTCGGTGCTATTGATCTGGGCGTCGAAGAGTGAGATGTCGACGCGCTGGCCGATGCCGTGAAGCTCACGCGCATGGACGGCGCCGAGCGCAGCGATGCCTGCCATCGCGCCCGACTGGAGGAGCGCGGCGGTGCCGCCGAGTTTGAGCGGCTCGCGGTTGGCAAGGCCGTGGCTGAACATCTCTCCGCCCATGGCGAAGAGCGTGGTCTCCGAGAGGCGGTAGTCTCGATAGGGTCCGCCATGCCCGAAGTTGGTGATGCTCAACACCGGGGCGCTGGTGAAGCGGCTGAGTGATGCATAGTCGAGTCCGAGACGCTCGGCCACCGCCGGGGGAAAGCCCGTCACCACAAGGTCGGCCCGTGCTGCGAGCCTCCGCACCAGTTCCTGGGCGGAAGGCCGCTTCAAGTCGATGACAATGCTCTCTTTGTTCGTGTTGAGGAACTGGTATGTCCCACTCCGTTCGATCTGCTGGACACCTCCGAGAAACGGACCGAGCCGGCGGGCACAATCGCCACCGGGCCGTTCGACCTTGATCACGCGCGCGCCAAGGTCCGCGAGCAGTTTCGTGGAATAGGGGCCGGCGATGTGGCTCGTGAAGTCCAGCACCGTGATGCCTTCGAGCGCGTCCAGGGCGTCCTCCGTGGCAGCGTGAGATGTCCCGGACTGTACTCCAGAAGTGGCCAGGCGTCAGGCGCGGACGTCTTCGACGCGGGGGACTGCCGTCCGTTGACTCAGCACCAGCTGCAAGACGGGGAGTGCGCTGAGACAGATGACGATGCCCGCGCCGACGAAGGCCTGGCGCACACCGAAGGCATAGACGAACGGGCCGGCGAGTGCGAAGCCAACCAGCCCGGCGAGGGACGCCACCATCGAGACGAGGCTCATCACGCGTCCCCGGAACTCATCCACCGTTTCGCGTTGTAGATAGCTTGCGAAGCACACCTGGAGGCCGACAACGCCCATGCCCATCACGGCCATCGCGACCAGCGCTGCCGCGAAACCGGGTGCCAGCCCAAGTGCGACGGTCGCCCCGCCAGTTGTGAGCAGCCCTAGCGCGCCAAAGGGCAGGAGCTTGAGTCGCGGACCCAGAGACATGAATACGATGGCGAGAGCAAGGGCGCCGGCGCCCTCGGACGCGAGGAGCACGCCGTAGCGGTTGTCGGGAAGATGGAGGGTGTCGGCTACGAGCGTGAGTGTTCCCGCGTTGATGATCGGTGCGACGAGCATGGTCACGCCGATGGCGAGGATCACAGTGCGCACGCGGTTGCTCCGTCGCGCATAGGTGAGTCCCGCCGCGGCCGACCGGAACGCGGATTGGCCCTGTGCAACGGCTGGCATGATGACCGCGGGGATAGCCGCAACCAGCACTGCCGAGACGACGAAGCTGACCGCATCGATGGCGAGCACCAGCCGGAAACCGCCGGAGCTCATCAACAAACCCGCGGCAGCAGGGCCGATGATCATTGCCAGCCGCGCCCCGAGCCGCAACGTGCTGTTGGCCCGGCCCAGGTCACGCGGGAGGACGAGCGAGGGGAGGAGCGCTTCGCTCGCGGGGCGATGAAACGTCGCCAGCCCGGCGACCACGAAGACCGCGCCAAACGCTGCAATCATTTCCGAACCAGCGGTCGCGACCAGGATGCAGAGCGCTAGCACGGCTGCGCTTGCCAGGTCGGCGGCGGCCATCACGCGGCGGCGGTCGCGACGGTCGGCGATGGCGCCCGCGATCGGGGCCAGCGCGAGCGTTGGCAGCGCCGCCAGTGCAAGCAATGCGCTCACCGCTGCCGTTGAGCCGGTCTCCTTGAAGACGGCGATCGATGCGGCGGTGTTCAGGATCCAGTCACCGGCGACCGAGATGGCCTCGGCCGAGACGAGCTGTGCAAGCCCGCGGTTAAATCGTTTCCCCGACTCCGCTTCAGGTAGTTCCCCGGTGGCCGTCATGTCCACCGTGGTGGCCGTGGCGCGCCAGCTCCGAGGCGGGGCATCGTGCGCATTCGCGCAGGATACCCCATAAAACACTTGTGGACGCACTTCTGCGCCGTTCCCAGACGACACACTCAGACGCGCGATGTCGTACCCTTTGGACGAAGCGTTCGACCCCCGGACGTCTCGACTTTCCGGCGAACCGGTGGAGGTGAACTGGCGTGGCAGACCGCGTGGTGGGTCCACTCCGAGAGTTCCGCGAACCATTGCATGGAGACCTCCGGAAGCTGCAACTGGCTGCCGGGGCGGTTCACGAGGCTGAAGCGCGTGTCGCGCTTTCCGCGCTCGATGCTGCCGTCACATTTCTTCAGGAGTTTGTCCAGATTGCCAAGGCGGAAGAGTTCACGTTCTTCATCGCCGTCGATGGTGTGATCGGTGCGCCGGGCGCGAGCCAGGTGATGATCGCCCAGCACGACAGCATCGCCGCAATGGTCCGCGACTTGCGGCAGGTGGTGGATGCGGCGCACACGGCCGGCGACGTCGCGGCCTACTCGCGGTACCTTCTGCCCTTGCTCTATGGACTTTATGCGCTCATGCGGGCCCACCTCGAAGCCGAAGACGACGTCTATCTCACGCTCCTGGACGAAGCGCTGAGCGAGTCTCAGGTGGGAATGATCGTGACCAACATCGGGCGCATCGCAAACGCCAAGGCTGGCCACGAAGCACCGGTTTAGCCGCGCACGGCCTGCTGACACTTATACGCCTGCAGCGGGGCCGGGACTCACGAGGCGGCGTCGGTGGCGGCCTGAGACGCATCGTGCAAACCCATCGTATAGAGGCCGTAGTAGATGCCCTGCGCTCCCATTAGAGCGCTGTGATCGCCCTGTTCGGCAATGGAGCCCTCCTTCAGCACGATGATCCGGTCCGAGTCACGGACGGTAGAGAGGCGGTGCGCGATCACAATCGCGGTGCGACCCTCCATCAACCGCGCGATCCCCCGTTGCAGGACCACCTCGGTCTGGGTGTCGATCCCCGCAGTGGCTTCATCGAGCATTAGGATTTGAGGAGAAACCAGCATGGCGCGGGCCAGGCTCAGCAGCTGCCGTTGCCCCAGGCTGAGGTTTGCCCCGCCCGGCAGAACACGCGTCTCATAGCCGTGCTCGAGCCGCAGGACCAGGTCGTGGACACCCACCGCCTGCGCGGCCGCCTCGATCTCCTCGTCGCTCGCGTCCGGCTTGCCGAAGGCGATGTTGTCGCGCACGGTCCCCGCAAAGAGGACCGGGTCCTGCAGGACAATGCCCATGTTGCGCCGCAGAGAACGGAGCTTGACGTCGCGAATATCGTTGCCATCGACCAGCACGGCGCCGCTGGTGACATCGTAGAAGCGGGCGATGAGGCTGATGATGGTGCTCTTGCCGGCACCGGTTGCCCCGACGATCGCCACGTGCTCGCCGGCGGAGATGGTCATGCTCAGTCCGTGGAGCACCTCGATGTCCGGCGAGTAGCCAAAACGCACATCGCGGAACTCGACTTCGCCGTGCACAGCTGAGATGTCGCGTGCATCCTCGCGCTCGATCACGTCCTGGGGCCAATCGAGCACTTCGAAGACTCGCTCCGCCGCCACCGTGGCGCGCTGCATGTTCGTGTATTGCTGCGTCATGTCGCGGATGGGGTCGAAGAAGCGGTTGATATAAAGGGCGAAGGATACGAGGAAGCCGAGTTGAAGGTTGTTGCTCAGCACCATTGAGCCACCAACGATGACCGCCACCGCGAGCGTCGAGGCCGCGATCAGTTCGACCATAGGGCTGACCAGCGCGGCCGACCGGCCCGCATCGACGCTCGCGCGCATGTTCCGCGAGTTGACGCTTTCGAATTCGCGCGAATTCACCCGCTCGCGGGAAAGGCTCTGGATGACGCGTGCGCCGGAGACGTTCTCCTGGAGGCTCGCGTTGACAGCGGAAATGGTCGCGCGCGCTGCCAGGAAGGTCCGCCGTGCCCTGCCCTGCCAGATCCAGAGGGTGCCCGCCATCAGGGGCACGCTCAGCGACACGAGCGCGGCGAGCTCCCAGTTCAGGACAAAGAGCGTGCCGAGGATGCCAACGAGGATGATGACGCTCCCGAAGATCGAGATCATCCCGTTGCTCAACATCTGCTGCAGGATGTTGACGTCACTCTGCATGCGGGCCATCACGCGGCCCGTCTCGTTCTCATCGAAGAATCTCAGCGAGAGGCTCGAAATGTGGCTGAACATGTCGGAGGCGACCCGGTACAGCGCGTGCTGACCTACCCATGTCATCTGGTACACCTGCTGGTATTGCGTGAGCCAGAGGATGGTGTTGTTGCCGAGGTAGAACAGCCCCATCGAGAGCAGGCCGCCCTGGTTGTGCTTTTGGATCTCGTTCACGGCGAGGCCGGGGATGAGTGGGTTCAGGATCGTCGCCGCCGAGTTGATCAGGAGCATCACCACGGCGAACGCGATCCGTTTCCGGAAGGGTGAGGCGTAGCGCCAAAGGCGGCCGACCACGCGCGGGTCGAAGGCTTTTCCGAAGTCCTCTTCCGAGGTGGCGAGGCCGGGCCGGCTGGCGCCACCGCCGGCGCCCATACCAGGCCCGCTCGTGCCGAGGGCCAGGCCACGCGCAAAACCGCCGCCTCCAAGCATCAGCCTGCCACCTCTGCCACGCCCTCGCCCGCGAGCGCTTCCTCCTGGTCGCGCAGCTGCAGCCGGTAGATCTCCTGGTAGAGGCCCGGCTGCCCGATGAGCTGGTCGTGCGTGCCACGTTGGACAACGCGCCCGCGATCCACCACGAGGATCTGGTCGGCCTGCTTCACCGTGCGCAGCCGGTGCGCAATCACGAACGATGTCCTTCCTTCGATAACGTTCGCAAGTGCGCGCTGGATGAGCAGCTCGGTTTCCATATCCACGGCCGATGTGCTGTCGTCGAGGACGAGGACCGCGGGGGCGAGCAACACCACGCGGGCAATGGCAATACGCTGCTTCTGACCGCCCGAGAGCGTCATCCCACGCTCGCCCACCCACGTGTTGTAGCCGTGCGGCAGCGAGGTGATGAATGAATGGATCTGGGCGACACGCGCGGCCGTTTCGATCTCCTCCTGAGTTGCCCCCGGCTTACCGTAGGCGATGTTGTCGCGGATGGTAGCGGTGAAGAGAAACACGTCCTGAAGGACGACCCCCACGTTGCGCCGCAGAGACTCAATCGTGGCCGAACGGATGTCGGTGCCGTCGATGGTGATGCGGCCCTCTGTCACGTCGTAGAAGCGGGGGAGCAGGTTGAGCAGGGTGCTCTTGCCGCTGCCGGTTGGGCCGAGCACCGCGATCGTTTGCCCAGGCTGAGCGTCGATATCGATGTCATAGACGACCGGCGCTCGCCGCGAGTATGAGAACGAGACGCCTTCGAAACGCACGTGTCCACGGACGCCTTCCAGAGGCCGGGCGCCCGGTGCTTCGGGGACTTCCGAGACGGTATCTATGACTTCGAAGATCCGCTGGCCAGAAGATGCCGCGCGCGTCCCCATCGTGACAAGGAAGCCCAGGGTGCGAACCGGCGCCGCAAGTTGTGCCCGGTATTCGATGAACGCGACCATCGTCCCGATGGTGAGGCTGCCACCCATCACCAGGTGACCGCCATAGAGCAGGATCGCAAGGCTCACGAAGTTCAAGATCCAGAGCAGGAACGGCTGGTTGAACGCCGCGATCCGGTTCGCCGCGAGACTCTTTTCGCGCACCTTCCAGTTGGCGTCCTGGAAGCGTTGGAACATCCGATCTTCCTGTGCAAAGGCTTTCACGACGCGGATGCCGGTGATGCTTTCCTGGAGGACCGACGTCTCCACGCCGAGCTGTTGCTGGACGTCGTTCCAGAGCGGGCGCGTGCGGCTGGACATGTAGATGGCGACCAGCCCAACCAGCGGGATGCTCACAAAGACCAATGCCGCAAGGCGCCAGTTCGTCGCGAGCATGATGCTCCCAACGACCACAAACAGCCCCAGGGTATAGGCCATGCGCAGGAGCCCGAGCGAAAGGAATTGGCGGCAGTTCTCCACGTCCACCGTGGCGCGGGACATCAATTGGCCGGTCTCCACGTTGTCGTGGAACGAGAAGCTGAGCGTCTGCACACGATCGTAGAAGTCACGGCGCAGGTCGAAGGCGACGCGTTGGGCAATGAACTCGCCCATGTAGCTTTGGAGGTAACCGCAGAGCCCGCTGCCGATACTGAAGCCGACGATGGCCAGCCCGGCGACGAGCAGTGTCATCCTGCTTCCCCCGCCTATACCCGAGTCGATCGCCCAGCGCACCATCAGCGGCGTCATGGCCGTGAACGCGATCGCCCCGAACAGCCCAAGGTAGCCGAAGGTCACGGGGAGCTTGTGAAAGCGGAGGTAGCCGACCAGCCGGAGCAGCGTTTTCATAGGCGGGGCCACGCGAGAGCTGCGCGGGCAGCGCCAGTATAGCAACGCATTAACGTTGACGTAAAGGATAGTGAGTAGCCGCGCGCCGATGTCTCGCGCTGTCAGCCTGGTGCGGCCCATGAAGTGTGGCCGTGCCCGTTCGATGCAACGACCATCACGGTGTGTGGCGAAAGTGTGACAATTCTATCGCAAATGGTTCGTGCACCCTTTAGTGCTTGGAGGCGGCATCACAAGGGGCATAGAGTGTTACATGCGATGGAGTTGGGGCACGGCGACCACCTGCCGTCAATCGTCGCAATGCGGAGGTACATGTCCTTGTCCAGGCCACAACCGTTTCGAGGTTCGATTCGCCGTGTCGCAGTCACCGCTGCCCTCGCGCTGGCCAGCGCCGCCCTCTGGTTCGCATGGTCCGTCCTGCCCATTGCCGCGTCGTCGGCGGGGTCCGGCGTGTACGGCTTCGCGAACACCAGTCCGACTGTCACGGTGGGAAGTGCCATCGCCATCACCGTCAATGGCACGAGCCTGGCGCGCGGATCCAACAACAGCTCCGTGTTCTTCGACCCTGTTGTGTGCTACAGCGTCACCTCGGGCGGAGCGAGCCCCGCGGCGAGCAACGAGTTCACGGCGCCGTCGCCCGGATCTCAGCTCACTTTCAGCACAAACAATGGGACGCTGACCAGCAACACAGCCACGATCACCGTCCAGACGACGGGCAGCGCTGTCGCGGGGCACACCGTGCTGGTGACACTTGCCTCAGCGTGCATGAACCCCAATACGGGCGCCAATGATATCGCCTCGTTCAGCACGGTGAACCCCATCAGCGTCACATTCACCGCTACGGGCGCGCCCACGGTGACGAGCATTTCACCGCATAGCGGCATCCAGGGGAACACCGTCACCGTGAACGGCACCAACTTCATCAGTGGCTCCACGGTGGCGTTCGGCGTCGCAGTCACGGGACTGACGCCAACCATCGCGAATGCGTCGCAGCTGACGGTTGCCGTGCCGGCCGGCCTCACCAGCGGCACTGCCTACGACATCATCGTCACGAACACCGGCGGTTCAAGCTCCAGCAACAGTAACGACCTGTTCAAATACACGACCGGCCCCGTCGTCACGAGCCTCTCCAGCACCAGTGGGCCGGCCGGTACGTTCCTGACCATCAACGGCTTCAACCTGGCGAGTGTCACGTGCGCGAACGTCAAGTTTGGTGGCTTCTCAGCGGCGTCCTGCGGCACGATTTCGGCGACGCAGATCGCGAACGTCGTGGCCCCCTCGGGGCCCTCGGGCACCGTCAGCGTGATTGTATCGAACGGCACGACGAGCAGCCCTGATACTGTCGACGACAACTTCACCTACACGGCCCTCAGCACGCTTCCGACGGTGACCAGCGTGTCCCCGGCGAGCTGCCCGCTTGGCGGTGGCCAGACCATTACGCTCGGCGGTTCCGGATTCGTCTCCGGACAAACCACGGTAACGTTCGGGGGACTTGCCTTCGGGTACAACGTGTCGGTCGGCTTCTTCGGCACGACCCTTACGGTCACCTGCCCGTCGCTTCCGGTGGGCGTGTACCACATCCAGGTAACGACGACGACCGGCGGCCAGAGCGTGCCGACCGTGAACGACCTGATCACGTACTCGTCGTTCGGGTCGGGACTCCCGGCAGTCACGGGAGTGAATCCACCGTCCGGCCCCGTCATCGGCGGTAACCTCGTGACGGTGAGCGGCGTCAACTTCGTCAACGTCACGGGCGTCACCTTCGGCGGCCTCCCGGCGACGTCCTTCACGGTCATTGGCAGTGGGATGCTCTATGCCACGGCCCCCGCGGCCTTTGCCGGCACCACGGTGGACGTCCGCGTGACGACAACGCTGGGCACAAGTCTCGTGAACCAGCCGGCTGACCTCTATTCCTACAGTAACGGCCTTGTGATCACGAGCGTGAGCCCCACCTCCGACGTGAACCAATGCGGGACTTCCTTCACCGCGACCATCACCGGCGCGAACTTCGTCTTTGGGGCCTCCAGCATGATCGTCACGTTTGGCGGCGTGCAGTCACCCTCCGTGACGGTACCGAATTCGAACACGATTCTCGCCGTCGTCCCGCCGCACCCGGCCGGCATCGTCGATGTCACCGTGTCGACGCTTGGCGGGCTGCAATCGTTCACGCTCCCGCAGTCGTTCACCTACACCTGCACCGCGGTGCCAATCATCACGAGCGTGTCGCCGAACAGCGGCGGCCCCGGGACGGCGGTAACGCTGACCGGTGCCGGCTTTAGCACGGTCCAGTGCCCGGGTGGCGTGACCTTCGGTGGTGTTGCCGCCGCGAGCTGCTTCGTCAACAGCGACGGCTCGCTCACCGCGGTTGTGCCGCAGGGCGCTCCCGCAGGGCAGCTGACCATCTTCGTGACGAACGCGGCCGGCACCAGCAGCAGCCTCGGTGCGGCCCTGTTCACCAATACGTCGGTCAAGACGACGTCGTATCAGCTCTACTCGATCTACACGCTCATCGGCTGGTTGGGTCAGGACGGGATCGCGGCGAGTGCTGCACTCGCTGGCCCGAGCCCCGCCGTCGGCAACCCCGCAACGACCAACGTGAGCGGCGTCGTCACCGTCATATGGCGCTTCGATGCCACTACCCAGAGCTTCAAAGCCTATTTCCCCGGCCACGAGACTGATGGGCTCAGTGACTTTACGACGCTGCAGAAGGGCGTCGGGTACTACATCGGCATGGCGCCCGGCACGCCTTCGACGACGTGGACTGTGGTCCAGGGGTAGTTCGGACCGCTTCTGGCGCACACGAACAGCGCCCCTCTTTCGGCAACTCGGAGGAGGGGCGTTTTGCTACCCGGGCTGGCGCGTGCCGCCGCCGAAAACTGGCGGCGTCTCTGCGCCGGCGTACGTAGAATTGTTTCCGGCCCACAGGCCCGGATGGGTACCATTTTTGAGTTCGCCCCTTGGGGAGGCAGCATGGATCTCGAATTGCAGGGCAAGCGTGCCATTGTCACGGGCGGGAGCCGCGGCATCGGTAAGGCGGTCGCGCGACAACTCGCGGTGGAGGGCGCTGATGTTGCACTCATCGCGCGTGGAGCCGAGGCACTCACGGACGCGGCCGCGGAGCTCGCCGCGGAGTCCGGACGGCGCGTGCTCCCCGTGGCCGCCGATACGGCTTTCGACGGACCGGTGCGCGAGATGGTGGAGCGTGTCGTTGCCGACCTCGGAGGGATCGAGATCCTTGTCAATTGCGCCGCCATGCCCGGCGGTCAGGGCCCAGTCCCTGCGCTTGAGGACATCACTGACCAGCTGTTTTGGGACGATGTCAACGTGAAAGTGATGGGTTATCTCCGTTGCGCGCGCGAGGTGGCCCCATACATGCGCGCCGGAGGCTGGGGAAGGATCATCAACATCAGCGGTCTTGCGGCACGCCAGTCGGGGTCGACGATTGGCAGCATCCGTAACGTCGCTGTCGCTGCCCTGACCAAGAATCTTGCGGACGAACTCGGGCCGTCGGGCATCAACGTCACCGTCGTGCATCCAGGGCTGACGCGGACGGAAAAGACGGCCGGAATTGTCGCCGCCCGGGCGGCCGCGGCCGGAGTTGCACCAGACAAAATCGAGGAGCAGATGGCGACGCTGAACTCGACCCGGCGCTTCATCAGTGCGGAGGAGGTCGCCTACGTCGTCACTTTCCTCGCTTCACCGAAGTCGGTAGCGATCAATGGTGATGCGATCGCCGTTGGTGGTGGCGTTGGCCGGGCCATTCATTACTGAGCCCCCATAATGAGGCCGACGAGTCGTTGTGCCACAATGGTCAGGCGCCAGGCTGGCGTCTCAAAACGGAGGTTCGTGCCGATGTCCGAGAGCAGTGAATCCGGTTCCCAGGTGGTCGAGGTTGCCACTCTTGCCGGGGGTTGCTTCTGGTGCCTGGAGGCGGTCTACGACGAAGTGCGTGGCGTGATGGCGGTCAAGTCTGGCTATATGGGTGGCGAACTGCCTGACCCGACCTATGCACAGGTTTGCTCGGGCCGCACGGGGCACGCGGAGGTAGTGCGCGTCACGTTCGACGCCCGCGTCCTTTCGTTCCGGGACTTGCTGGACGTGTTCTTCGAAATTCACGACCCGACCACGCTCAACCGCCAGGGACAGGACGTGGGCACGCAATACCGCTCTGCGATCTTCTTTCACACGGCCGAACAGCGCACGGCCGCCGAGGAGACGATCGCCCGGCTCACCGCCGAAAGGGTGTTCAACAGGCCCATCGTCACCGAGGTCGTTCCCGCCGGGGCCTTCTACCCGGCGGAGTGGTATCACGACGACTACTTCCTCAAGAACGCCTCACAACCGTACTGTCAATTCGTCGTTGGGCCGAAAGTGGCGAAGTTCCGCAAGCACTTCACATCCATGCGCAAAGATGTCCCTGCGCCGCAGCCGGGAGGCTGAAGCGGGCAGCCCCGCGTTGCCGTTTCATCGAGCCCTCGCGACGGGAAGGATGGAGCACCACGCCGCCATGGAGGAGCTTTTCGCAGATGTACAAGATGATCTTCGGGGCGAAGCGCCGGGAAGGGATGTCACGGGAGGACTTCGCGCAATACTGGACGGGGCCGCACGCCGAAGAGGCGATGCGCGTGCCGGGAATGGTGCGCTACGTCGTCAATCTCGCCCCGGATCTTTCCGGGAGTGGCAAGGAGATGCAGTACGACGGCTTCGCCGAGGTCTCGTTCGAAGATGCTGACGCGATGCGCGCCTCGGCACGCTCACCACACCTGCGCGCTGTGCTGGAAGATGAACCGAATCTCTTCGACATAACGACGCGGTTCAGCGTGATCGTCGAGGAGCACGTCATGCTGGGATGACGTGCCGGGCGTCACGGCCTCGACTTCCTGGCCTACGCCCAGCTGGCGTAGGCTGCGTTTCGAGTTCGACTCCAGAGGTGCTGCATGGGAGGCAGGGTGCAGGGGCTTGCCGCCATTATCTTCGGCGGCGGGCAGACGCCGGGCGAGACCATCGGTAACGGGCGGGCTACCGCCATTCTTCTCGCCCGCGAGGGTGCGCAGGTGCTGGTCGCGGACCGCGACGCGGCCTCCGCCGACGAGACCGCGGCGATGATCCGCGCGGAAGGCTTCTCGGCCTCGGCAATCACGGCCGACGTCGTCGAAGAAACCCAGGTCCGCGGTGCGATCGCCGCCTGCATCGAGCGCTACGGGAAATTGGATATCCTCCACAACAATGTCGGCGCGAGCCTGGCCCTTGGCGACGCGACCGCTACTGACCTCGCGGTCGAGGCCTTCGACCGGATTGTCGCGGTGAACCTCCGCGGTATGTGGCTCGCCTGCAAATACGCACTGCCGACCATGCGTGAACAGGGCCGCGGCTCGATCGTGAACATCTCATCGATGGCGGTGCGCTCGGCCTAGCCCTACGTTGGCTACAAGAGGACCAAGGCAGCGGTCATCAGCCTCACAGAAAACATCGCAGCGGCCAACGCCCGCTATGGAATCCGTGCGAATGCCATCCTGCCTGGGCTCATGAACACGCCGATGGCGATCGAGCCGCGCGTGGCGGCGGGCGTCCCCCGGGAACAGGTGGTCGCGGAACGCGACCGCCGGGTGCCGCTGGGAGGCAAGATGGGCACCGGCTGGGACGTCGCCTACGCCGCTCTCTTCCTTCATTCTGCCGAGGCCGGATTCATCACGGGCGTTTCGCTGCCGGTCGATGGTGGGTCGTCGGTAAGCTGAATGCGTCCTGGGCGCTGATCGGCATTGAACTGATCGGCACTGGCTTGATTCCGGTTAAATGCCAACGGCCGGCGCTCCGCTGCGCCAGCCGTTGGGGCCGCCCATGCGCTGCCCCTGGTTAGAAGGGCAGCTTGCTCACTGCGGGCGAAGGCGTGACGGTCACTCCGGCAGCCTGCAGGATGTTGCTCGCCGCTTCGGCGAAGTGGTGGGCGTCGTGCGCTTCGGCAGCCGCCGCCGTGTACTTTCCTGACTGATAGTCGCTATAGGCCTGGGTGTAGAGCGAAACGGCTTCTGCCTGGAGAGCCGCCGCATCGCTGTTGGATGAGCTTGCGTTGTGCACGCCAACGATATCGGCATAGGCGGCCGAAAGTTCGTGTCCAGCGCGACCCTGGGTGTTCACGGCCGGAGCGCCGCTCGGGGCCGTGGGTGGCTGAGGCCGGGTCGCATACGACGGCGCGGCGGTGCCCAGCACGTCATCAGCGACGTCGAGCACGCCGTTCGCTGCTTCGTGGGCAGCCCGCGCATCCTGGCTCGCCACCGTGTAGTTGGCGGCAGTTGCAGCGGTCTGCGCCTTCGTCACGAGGGAGTTCGCTGTGCTCAGGACAGCGGACAGCTTCGTCGAATCGACCTTGCTGCCGGCGGCGGTAAGGTCCAGTTTCGCCGAAGCGATGGCAGCCTGGGCCGCCGAAATCTCAGCCGCGGCGCCGGCGGCCGTGTTCGGTGCAGCGTGTGGGCCGCCAGGGCCGCCCCGGCCCTCCTTTGGAGGCATCGAAGTGGCCGGCGTCGTGGAGGTGCTCGGTGTCGTCGTGGAGGTGCTCGGCGTCGTCGTTGTGACGGTCGCAGGTGTGCTGGTGGCCGATGGCGATGGCGACTGCGCGAAGGTCGTGTAGATGCCCATGCCGGCAAGCAGCGTCGCCGAGCCGACTGCTCCTGCGAGCCCCATTTTCAGTTGTCGGATCAATTGGATACTCCTGTTGGAAGGTGTGCCGCGGTGTGCGGCTGAATTGCACGATAGGTGCTGCTCCTGTGGCCCATCTGTCGAAACCTGAAGCCAACCTGAGCGTCTTGCCACCCTGTACCGCGTGTTTACGCTGGGCCGTGCATCGTCGCGGGTTCCGGCGGGCCAGACCCGCCACACAGCGCCGCCGAAGCATTTACACTCGTGGAGAACGACTTGCCGCCCACCGGCCGCAAAGGTGAGGTCCCGATGGAAAGTCCGTCTCAGGCGCCATCGACGCGCGTCCTGTTCATCGAAGACGAGCAGGCAATTGCCGACCTCGTATGTCTCGGCCTGCGTTACGAGAACTTCGATGTGCGCCACGCCGCCACCGGTGAGGACGGCATCCTCGCCGCCAGGGAGTTTCGCCCGGCACTCGTCATCCTCGACGTGATGTTGCCGGGCCTCGATGGGCTCGAAGTGTGCAGGCGCCTCAAGGCTGTGGGCAACCCCGGGATTATCATGCTAACGGCGCGGAGGGAGGTCGAGGATCGCGTGCGCGGCCTCGAGATGGGTGCGGACGACTACCTCACCAAGCCGTTCGACTTCAAGGAGCTGCTGGCTCGCGCCCGCGCCCTCCTCCGGCGCCTCGGCCAACTCTCCGATGACGTGTGCACCGTGGGCGATATCTCGCTCAACCTTGGCACGCGCGAGGCCACGCGTAACAGCGTCCCGCTCGATCTCACGACTCGCGAATTCGAACTGCTCGCGGCGCTCATGGCCCATCCGCGCCAGGTGCTCAGCAAAGAAGCGCTCCTGAACCGCGTCTGGGGCTACGACTTCGCGGGCGATGGCAACGTGGTCGAGGTATTCATCAGCCATCTCCGGGCAAAACTCGGCGACAAGCCGGTGCAGCCAATCAAGACCATTCGTGGCGCGGGGTACTCGTTCCGATGGTGAACGTACGCTGGCTCATGCCGCGCACCATTCGCTGGCGCCTGACGGCCGTGCTGGTCGCGGTGATGGCAGTGCTGCTGGTGACGCTGGTCGCGACACAATACTTCTTACTGCGAGACTTCCTCTACCATCGCGTGGAGGTCACAGCCGCTAATGCCGGCCGCCTGGTCCTGGAGCGTCATGCGCCGCCGAAGGGTGGACCGAAAGAACCTCCCCGCCCAACGACGCCGCTCACGGTCCGGGCCGGCCCCCTCTTGCAGGACCTCGCCACTTCCGGCTACTCGGGGCAGGTGCTGGATGCCGGCGGCTCCCTTGTCCAACAGACGCAGGGGAGTGACGGTTCGACGCCTCCCGCCCTCCCGGCGCCGCAGCCGTCGCGAGATGCTACGGCGCTTGGTGGCGCCAGCCAGGACACCTATATCACGTCGTTCCAGGGTGCACAGTTCACCATCGTCGACCTTCCGATCGCGCCGGATCCCTCGGCTGGGAGTGGCGGCGTGCTTCGGGTTGTAGCTCCACTGAGCCAGGCCGATGCCACGCTGCGCAGCCTGCTCGAACTGGATGCGGCCATCGTTGGTGCAGGACTCGTCCTCGTGCTTGTACTTGCCCCGTGGCTCGCGGGGCTCAGCCTGCGACCGCTCGGGCAGGTGGTGTCGATTGCGACAGCGGTGGGCCGCGGCGACTGGACGCATCGCGATCGGTTGCCCAGCGGCGACGACGAAGTTGGGCGCGTCGGCGAGGCTCTCAGGGTAATGATCGCGGAGATCCAGGCCCGGCTGACCGCGCAGGAGCGCTTCGTCGCTGACGCTTCTCACGAGCTCCAGACTCCTCTGACGACCTTTCGGAGCACGCTCGAGCTGTTGCTGCTGGAGGTGGACCGGACACCCGAGGAACGGCTCCGCCTGCTCGCCAACCTCAGGCGGGAAACGCTGCGGATGTCGCGTCTCGTCGATGATCTGCTGGCACTGGCCCGGAGCGGGGAAACCCCGCGCCTTGCTACACCGTTTGTCGTCGCAACCGCCGTCGATGAGGCAGTCGAAGAAGTTGGCCAGTCGCTGGCCCTTCGCACCGTGACCTTCGACCTCGACCGGTCGGTGCGCGTGAGCGGCGATTCAGACGCCATCCGCCGCGTTGTCCGGAACCTGCTGGAGAACGCTGCAACGTTCACCTCCGATGGAGGCGCAATCACCGTCTCGGTCCGGCGTACAGGTGACATGGCCGAGCTCTCGGTGAGCGACGACGGCATCGGCATCGCCCCGGAACATCTCGACCACATCTTCGACCGGCTGTATCGAGCTGACGCGTCCCGGTGGCGAGGTCGCGGTGGCGCGGGCCTGGGCCTCGCAATCGTGCAGGTGGCGGTGACGGCCCATGGCGGCAACGTGCGCGTGGCGAGCGAGCCCGGCAAGGGGAGCACGTTCACCGTTGCACTGCCACTGGTGAGGCCCGCCGGCGGCAGCGCGAATCCCGCAGGTTCCGCCGTCGAACCGCCCATAGGCGAAGCTGGTGTCCACAATCAGGCAGGCGGGTCCGCGTCACCAGCCTCGCGCGTGAAGCCCGGCTGAATGGTCCCCGGTCATTTCGCGTTTCGTGCGCTCGTGGGGGCTGGTCGAGTCGACTCCACCGGCACGCTGGACGGGGATCGCTGTCTCTTCAGGCGGGCGTGGCGTGCGGTAACACGAGACGGTTGCGGCCGGCGCGCTTTGCTTCATAGAGTGCCGTGTCGGCCGCCTCGTAGGACCGGGCAAGTGAGTCCTCCCGGAGGCGCGCACCCGGCAGCCACGGTGAGAGTCCAGCACTGACGGTCACGCAGACGCTCGCTGTGGGGAGCGTAATTGGGCTCGCAGCAACATTGCGGACGGCGTTTGCGCAGAGGCGTTCCGCTTCGTCCATCGAAGCTTCGAAGATGCACCCGAATTCTTCGCCGCCAACCCGGCCAAGGCGGCCAGACGGTTCAAGTGCGTATCCCAGCCGCCGCGCAACCTCGCGCAGGATGT
>JADEYI010000665.1_pt1 | contig 40449 bp, 30 predicted proteins | sample 8542331 | NCBI WGS metagenome assembly JADEYI01 (sample SAMN16510988, study PRJNA670497) | mine drainage metagenome | isolation source: biofilm near Copperflume 1 | place: Germany: Marsberg coppermine Kilianstollen | collected 2018-02 | reverse complement strand
CTCTTTCGTCATGCATCTAGCATATAGTGGAAATTGCTCCACCTCAACTCTGAACGCTTACAGACTGCCGTGGCGTATCTCACAGGCTCCAGTCTGTGGTATACTCAAGCACGGTTTGCTCTCAACAGCCATAAAAGGCATTTTGCTAAGTGTCTATATAAACGATGAGATCTGGTACCGTCTGTACATCTCGGAGTAGACTTTGGCGTACCCACTCTTGTCCCCCTGGGAGGCCAATCGTTGGCCGATGTTCTTGACGGCCAGTGCTATCTCAGTGGCCTGAGCCTCGCTGACGGTCGCACCTGTACTCAGGTGCAACTCAAGGTTTTGCAGCCGCCCCTCAGTGCGTTGGATGAAGCCTTTCAGATACTGAGCCATTACCTCTTGCCGCCCGGCTACATCGCCCAGACGTGATTCCATGTCGAGCTGCTGCCGGGCGAGGTGTTGCATGGCCGTTGCGATCTCAAGGGCGAGCGCCGCGCCCGACAGGTCCTTCTGCGGAGGTGTAGTTGGCAACACGTCACCCTTAAAGGCTTCCCACAGCACTCTGAAAGCTTCAGCGCGATACCGGCGTAGCTTTTCTGCAAGCTCTGGCCTCACTCTTGTGGGCTGTAACCCAAAGAGCCAGCCCGGCAGCAGGTCCAGCGGTAAGCAGAGCATCCCGACCCTCTTCCCATCGGAGCGAGCCATCGTGACGGTGCGTGCTCGCTCGGACAACACTTCGTCCCTGCGCACCCTCAGAGTTTGTGAGCCGAAGGCCAAGCCGAGAAAGTCCGTGAGCGGTCGCAGCGGCACATATATCTCACCGTCAGGCGTTTGCGCAACGGGGATGTTATCTCCGTAGAACTGCACTACCTGCTCTCGTGCCGGCACCAGAGCAGTTGTTTGCTTGTCGGCTGAAGTCTCTTGCCCCGCTACCCCATCCACCTCCTCGGCGTCCTCCTCTTCAGCATGTTCCCCAAGTGTGATATCTTCTCGGTCCAATAGTGTGCTCCCCTGGTCCGCAATTCCGTAAGAAGTCATAATCTGTTGGTTGCTGGTAGTTCACCTGAATATTTGCTCACCGACCGAGCGCAAACTCGGCTCAGTGAGCAAGAATTCGCGTAAAGGATTTTACCTGAATGTTTGCGTGAATGCGTAGTTCGCAGGATTTCGGGTGATTAGTCTCGTCATCGAGACTGGCGGCCAACCCAGGTCGTGCGTGACGAGCACCCATCGGGTGTAATAGCAAAACTTCGAGCAAAAGTGGACACATATTCGGGTGAACTACCAGTTGCGCCCTGTAGCTCGGGTTTGGCCCTAGGGTTTTCATTATGAAAACCCTAGAAACTTGCCCTACGCACGACACTCCCGATAGATGACAATTTTGGCTCTTCTGCTTATCCCTGTTCTTACTCCTCTTGAGCTTCCTGGCCACCCAAGTTCATCTCATGCAGGTCAATCCGCAACCTTGCACTGGCACCCTCTATCTCCTGGATATAGCCCTCGAGTAAGGTCCTCTCGGCAACGGTCATATCGGGCAGGGCCTTGTGCCAGCGTGCCAGGATCACACGCATAGTGCCCATTTCACGCCGCAGGGATGCTGCCGCTCTCCTGGCTTCCTTTACCCCTTTCGCTCTCAGCGCCGACTCGACAGCCGAACCTGGCTGCTTTCCGGGCCCATCCTCTTTCCACACAGGTATAGTGACAGGCACACCATCCACACTCACAACACGGCTAACAACAGCCTCTTCTGCTAAGTCACCTTGGGCATCTTCTTGCTGGGCCATGGCAGTAGAGGACGCTTGCCCGGCTATGCTAGTCTGGGCAGGCGCAGGGCTGGTTACCGCCCGAACGATACTGCGCACGTCTTCAGTGTTGACCTGACCAGCCATCACCCCTTCGATCAGGGGCCTCCGCTCCTCGGGTGTGGGGAGTTTGGCTATCTCCCTCGCTATGCGTAGTGCATCGGGGCGCTGCTCGATCATCCGCTGCACGTCTTCCGGGGTGCGCAAGAGCGCGAGCCGGTCCTCGACATAGCTCTTGTCTTTACCGATGCGCTCGGCCAGGCGGCGTATCGAGTAGTTGCGCTGCTCTATAAACAGCCGGAAGGCCCTCGCTTCGTCGAGGGGCTCAAGGTCCCGCCGCTGTATATTCTCGGCCAGCCCTATTTCGAGCAGTTCATCGTCGGTGTGCTCTGCTACCTCGCAGGGCACTTCCGTGAGACCAGCAAGCCTAGCGGCCCGCAGCCGGCGCTCACCGTATGCCAGTTGGAAGTAGCCGCTCTGGTCAGGGTTGGGCCGGACACGCAAGCGCGTGATGAAGCCCTGCGCCTGTATCGCCGCGCTCAACTCCTCCAGGTTGGTGAGCTGCTGGCGGGCCTGGAAGGGATTGGGCAGGATGCGCTCGACCGGCAGATCCTGCACTACCATACGGCGGGTAGGAAGCAGAGCAGCCACCTCACGCTGGCGGGCCTCCTCGTCTTCGCGAGCCGGTGCCTCTGCAAAGAAACCCTTGCGCTTGGTGCTGGATTTCGTGCTAGACTGTGGCATTGAGCACCTCCGCGGCAAGCGCCCGATAAGCCCGCGCTCCCTCACCCTGAGGCTCGTGCCCCAGTATGCTCTGATGGGTGGCCTGCGACTCCGGGAAGCGAACCGAACGCTTGATTACAGTATCGAAGATACGGACCTGGTGCCCAAATGTCTTACGGACATATTCGGCGGCCTCCCGGTTGATCACCGTTCTTTTGTCGACCATCGTGAGCAAAATGCCTGTGACCGACAGATCGGGGTTGAGCCCGGCGCGCCTCATAAGCTGGACCTGATCCAGGATCAGGGCAACCGACTCGGTGGCAAGGTACTCGGCCTGAAGCGGGATCAGGATTTCATGTGCCGCTACCAGTGCGTTCATCACCAGCACCCCCAGGTAAGGGAGGGTGTCAATCAGGATCACGTCGTAGCGGTTGGCGACGGGCGCAAGCAGCTTCTGCAGCACAAATTCACGCTGGATCGCCACGGCCAGCTCGTCGTTCGCCAGGTTGAGCCGCGCGCTCGTCGGTACAAGGTCCATACCCGCCGCTGTCTTGTGGATAGCCAGTTCCAGTTGTGGCTCGTAGCGGGTGAGGAAATATTTGATGGCGCTGTAAATAGTGTGCTCAAGCTGGCTGGGTCGCAGTCCCAAGGACTGGGTGAGATTGCCCTGGGGGTCGAAGTCTACAAGCAGCACCCGTTGCCCCTGCTCGGCCAGCGCAGCACCGAGGTTGAGCGTGGTGGTGGTCTTGCCCGTACCTCCTTTTGGCACGGCGACGGCGATGATGCGGGCCATAGTTTCTCCTTTGCGTGCTGCTTGTACTGGGGCGCCCGCGCTACCTGATCTGTGGCGGCCTTCCCGCAGAAACCGTTCGACCTCAACGGGAGGCACCAACCACTGGTTGCCAACAAGCCTCGCGGCCAGGCGGCCGTCCCACGCGGCACGGCGCAAACGCGTTGCCTTTACTCCAAACTGCCTTGCTGCCTCCTGAAGAGGTATCGAGTCTTCCACTTAGCACTCCTAGACTACGGCCTGGTAGTTGCCGGTGACTCTACCGACTATATCACAGTCTCACGATGCTGTGAAATTGTGGAAAACTCCCATCCACCTGTAAACCGTCGACTGTCCAATAACTGTCTGTATATACAGACACTCCACACACGCCGCAACGGGGCTTTGCTCTAGCGCGCGACTCATAGCGAGATGCGGATGAACAGGTGTCTGTATATACAGACACCTGATATCCAAACTGCCGAGGATGCTTGCTCGCTCTAGCCTTTGACTGCGCCGCGTGCTTACACTAAGCACGCCTAACAGAACCTTCGCGTAAGCAGCCAAGGAAGCAGAATAGGAGTCATGGAGGAGGGTGCCATGACGAAGGAACTGTTGCCTGACGCGTTGTGGGCGCGGATCGCGCCGCTGCTCCCGCCAGAGCCGCCGAAGCCCAGGGGCGGACGGCCCCGAGTGTCGGACCGGGCGGCGCTGGACTCCGCCAACTCGCGAGAATGGTCGGCCTGGACCCTGGACCGCCGCGCACGGCCTCTGCTATACTAGAGACATGGTTATCAAGAGATTGGACAACATCCTCATCGTCGTCGACGACCTCGAAGCCGTGAAGGCCTTCTTTCTCGAACTCGGACTCGAGTTGGTGGGTGAGACGACCGTCGAGGGCCCCTCCGTAGATCGACTCATTGGGCTTCAGGATGTCCACGCTACCCTCACGTTTTTGCGCACACCGGACGGCCACGGACTGATCGAGCTGGACAAGTTCCACACGCCGGAAGCGATCAGAAACGGGGCCGAGAACGCTGCGGTGAACGAGCTCGGAATGCGCCGCATCATGTTCGCCGTCGACGACATTGACGGCATCGTCGCGCGCCTGATTGCCCACGGCGCCGAACTGGTCGGCGAGGTAGTGCAATACGAGGACACGGATCGGCTCGCCTACCTCCGCGGCCCCGAGGGCATTATCGTTGGGTTGGCCGAGAAACTCTCCTGAAGCGTTCAGCACCTTCGAAGAAACCGGTGGCGCCCCAGGAGCCAGGCGCTCCTTCTACTCGATTCCATGGCACACAACCATCCTGCTTTCTCTCCTACGTGCGCCGCGATTTTGTTAGGTGCACTAAGTCCTAGGATTTTCTCCTATTAAGTCGCGAAGGGTCGCGAAATAGTAAGCCATCTTATTGTTCATAGCATCCCAGGTCGGGCGGCTCTGGTACTTGCGTGTGAGCTTTCGGGCTTCCTGCATTAGGTCGACGAATTCTTGTTCGCTGAGGCCTGAACTCTGCCAGAGATTTAGAGCCTGTTTCATGTTGGAGGCTTCATGTATCGCGTCTCCAAGCTCGCGAGAGAAATCTGCTGCAACTGCAGCTATATATGGTGAATAGCCTGGGATACTCGACCTTGCTTGCGTGGTCACCTTCGTTCTTGTAGCAACTTTTCTGGAGTGCTGATTCGAATCATCTTCTTGTTTTGATTCTTCTTTTAATGGTTCTATTTCGTGTGCGGCACGCGTTACTAGCCCCCTTCCGCTACCCGTTACCGTACCTGGTTGCATCTGCCGACTAGCCTCTATACTGTAACCGTTACTAGCCCCTATACGGTCTGCGTGACTAGGGCCTATCCTCTGTGCGTTACTACCCCCTATCCTCTCTTTGTTACTAGGCTCTATAGCGTTACTGTTACCAGGGGCTATCCGGTTCTTGTTACCAGGGCTCCTACGCACTTTGCTTGTTGCAGGTGCCGCAACCTGCTCGTTAGAGATGGCCTTGCGACCCCGGCGAGGTGCTGCTCCACGTGGCAGGTACTGGAAATCTTCCTCCTGTTCAGCCTGCGCACTACCCTTTCCCTTGCGCCCCGTCTTGCCGTCGTTCGCATCCGAGTCTGCATCTTCGTCCGTGGGCGCTGCCGAACTCGCCGCCGGCTGAAGAACCTGGCGAACTGCATCGAGCAGGCCGCTGAAGTCGTAGGCGTTAGTGTCCTGTCCACCGTCGCCATTCGACCTGTTGATCAGGGTCAAGTATCCCATCTGGACCAGCTCAACCTTTATCTCGTGGATGCGCGACAGGCTGTACCCCGTGAGGCCAGACATCTTCACGAGGCTCGGATACGGTAGACCCGTATCCCACTGGAAGGAGAAAATATAGGTGATCAACCACACGTGGTATGGAGACAGCCCAAGCTGGGCCTGGTGCGTATATACAGCCCACGGCACGGTCGCCACGCCCCGCCGTATGATCACGCGCCCGAAGCGGGCTACAAAGCTTGGGTCCATGTCCGCAAGCTCCACCACGTCTGGTGCCGGACCCTCCTCCCTGATGGGGTTTGGGGGAGGCGTGTCTTCGCTTATAAACTTCTCAAGGCGAGCGAAGAGCGGCGAGAAATCATAAGCGCTTGTATCCAGCCCTCCGTTTTGGCTGGTGCGCCGCACTACCTTCAGATAGTGCATCTCGCATAGTCTGCTCTTGATACGCTGCAGATTGACGTACGACATGCCGGTGCAGAGCGCCATTTTGTGGAGGCTGGGGTAGGGAAGATCGGAGTCCCACTTATGCGTCAGGATGTAGGAGATGAACCATGTCTGCACAACCGACAGGTCCAGCTCGCCCTGGTAGTGGTAGAGCGCCGAAGGCAGTGCTGCCACGCCGTGTTGCAGTATAATCCTGCCGAAACGGGCTGCGAAGCTGGACCCTGGCCTGCTCTGCCGGGCCGCCCTGCCGATGGGGTCAGTCTGTGCTGTTGTTTGATTGCCTGCCGGCGTGTGCCGTGCCTCGTTTCGGGGCCTCCGGCTTTGTCGTTGTTCACCAGGTGGCCGGTTCCCTGGCGTATTGTCGTAAATTCGTGGCATGAAATAGCCCTCCACCCCTTGACAACTCGTGGAGGGCTGTGCTACAATATGCCTGCCAAAGCAAATTGAGCTGGTGGCCCTCCCGCCAAGAGGTTCATCTAGCAACCGAGACTTCCGAAACCTGATTGTTCAAGCAATCGGGTTTTTTGTTTGTCTGCGACTGCCTTATATTTCTGTAAAGGCGTACGCGCTATGCGTTCTTAGTTTCTGCTTACAGTTGCTCCTGTTGTAAGGTGGCCTGGTAGCGAGGTGCCACCCCCGTTTCCAGGCATACGCCATATGACCATCCCTGCCGAGGATGGTTGGTGCATCCATCTTATAGCACATCCTTTCGGGCAATTACAATAGGCTTGTACACATCCTTATGTCTACCTCTGTAGATTCTGCTCTCCTTTTGATGTATCGCTACCTGCCTTGTCGCAGTCCACGTATGCATTTTCCTTTGCATTTCTCCCATCTATCTCATGCCTGCGCAGTCAGCTCTGCCACCTATCATCGAGCCAGACCTGCCGTATCGTCCGCGCGTATCTGCTTTTGCTCCAGGGCTTCGGGTCCGAACAGAATGCCTGGCCCGCCCTGATGGCTGCGGTATTACCAACACAGTGCTCGCTCGTTGCGCTGGCGCGTAAGCCATAAGGCTCTTGACTGCACGTGGTACAAGACCCTTATGGCCAGCATTCCAGCGATCAATGCGATCCCGTATTCTCGAAGGGAGGGGAGCCGTGCCACCCGTGCGACTCACGCACCTGATATAATGACACTGCAGGTGACCAATCGGGGTTACGGCTTCAGCAGGAGAAATCGGCAACTTATAGAAAACGTGAAGGAGGTCTGCATGAAATACCGGCAGTCACCAAGCGGGATAATATGCTCTTTCTGCGGCCAGGATCAAGAAGCAGGACGACGGATGGTTAGCGGACCAGACGTTTATATTTGTAACGAGTGCGTGCGCCTGTGCAATGAGATACTTTCTGACGAGCCACCCTTGCAAGGCGAGGCATCCACCACGTCTCGCTCATGTGCTAGGCGAGGGGGCGGTTGGTGGAGACGCTTGCTACCAGGGGAGCATAGCGTCATCCACACAGCAGCCGCTTCCAGGTAATCGGCCTTTACGCCCCTACCGTCAACTGCAACCTGTCAATGAAGAACGCCCAGGGGTTCCGCAGTTTTGCCTTGTTACCCTCTGCTCTAAATCGATCCCGCGCCTCGTACAGCGCCTCGGCGAACACTTCGATAGACAGCCCGCTGCGGCGCCGTATCTGCGCGAGCTGATGGGCCGTGGCGCCCTTCTCGGCCTGGTCCCCAGGGATTTCCAACGCAAAATCTTGAATAAAGATCTTCCATTGCTCAAGTTCCGCGGAGTCGGGCAATCCTGCCGGAATACTTGTAAACTTGTTTTCCCTATCTCGACTCGATTCGTCTCCCTCGGTTAAAGAGCTTAATACGGATGGATGATTAATCGAGTCGACGTAGGGTAATCTTGTATTCATGTTTACAGGATTACCTGTATTCTTGTTTTCCTGTATACCCGTAGGATCATCGCCGGGATCATCGAATTGCAGGGCGCGCTCGCTGCCGCTAACAGGCGACAACAGATCACGGAGTATATCTGACATCATTCCACGGGCCAGGATGTCGCGGGCCGCGTACCGCAGAGCCCACTCCGCGATATCGTCCCTTGTGAGCTTGTAACCGGCTCGACGCTGTACTACCGTCGCAGCATCGCCAACCAGATCGTGCGTTTCGGCATCGATCCGATAGGTCCGGTTAGACCGCCGCTCCCAGTGGATCTTGCCCGGCAGCGGCTGCAGGCTGCCGCGCCTACCGCGTATCGGCATATCGGGCCACACGGCCATATTACTTGTATTCTTGTATTCTTGAATACCTGCATTACCTAGATTACCTGGTTCCACGCCTGGCTGGATACTTGCAGACAAGTTTACAGTTATACCTGTTTGCATGTTTTCCGGTAAACTTGTTTGCGGGTATTCTTGTATGTTTGTAATCTTGTTTTCTTGAATACCTGTTTGCATGTTTACAGGAATACCTGTATTTTCGTCTAGCTCCCCCAACTCACGAGCCGTCCCGATCTCCTCGGCCTCATGGAAGGGTAGGGGGGTCTCTGGAGGCTCCTCAATAGTGTCTACGTCCACAGTGTCCACAGCGTCAACGGTGTCAACGAGGTCTACAACGTCGAGGTCTTCGAGATACGACAATCCCTCGAGCGCCGAATCGTCCCCGGTGGAAAGCGCCTTGAGGTTGCTGTTACCGTTGCCTCGCTTGCCCAGGGCACGGATCGCGTCCTGGTCAAGGGATAGCAATGGGGCGTAGATAAGCGGCTCAGGAGGCCGCCTGGCTCTGCTGGCTCTGCTCTGGCGTGCCAAGTAGAATCTCCTCTGCAACTAGCATATATGCTCTGGATACCGCATGATCCGGGTCACTGAGCAGGAGTGGGCGGCCACCGAGCGGCACGCCCTGGGCGGCGGTACGGGAGGGGACATACCCGGGATAGACGCGCAAGCCGTTTTGGTCCGCAAACGCCGCAATACTGTCAGCAACACTCTGGCTGTTGGTCGTATTGGCGTACTTGGTGATTAGAAAGCCCTCGATTTGCAACCCCGGATTGAGCTTTTCTTTCACCCGCGCCATGCGTGAGAGCAGGAGCTGGACACCGCGTAGCGACATATATTCCGCGCTAACCGGCAGCAGCACCGAGTGGGCAGCGGTGAGAGCCATGAGAGTGAGGATGCCAAGCGATGGGGGAGTGTCGATCACTATTACGTCGTACTCGGACCGAACCGGCTCCAGTCGGTTCTTGAGCTGGTGCTCGGCGTTGAGTTCCTGTCTCAGCGAGAACTCTTCGGCCATCAGGTCAATATTCGCGGGCACTAGGTCGAATCCGTGCCTGGTGCGCATGATGACTTTGCGCATAGGAAGCGGATCGGGCTTGCCGTCGCCACCCTCGCGAAGGACGTCTCGGACCGTCCGGCTCAGCTCGTCGGCGTTGATGCCGATCGCATTTGAGCAGCCACCCTGCGGATCTAAATCTATCAGCAATGTGCGTTTCCCTAGCACACCGAAGGCAGCGGACAGCGATATCGCGCTGGTGGTTTTGCCGACACCACCCTTCTGGTTGGCGACAACAAGGATCTGTGCCCCATCCTGTGACGCCGCTGCGGGCCCCGCGCCAATGAACCTGGCCGCATCGCTCTCTCTGATACGGTACACAGTGCCGACCTTGACCGCCGGCAGCCGGCCGCTCTTGATGTGGGCCAATATCGTGTTCTTGTGCACCTTCAGGCGCTCCGCCAGGTCCTGGACTGTGTAAAAGTTATCCATTGCACCCCCGACACTCACAATGCGTACATTCTTACCTACCGACATCACATTATAGTTATGGCCACACGCGGCCAATTCAGTTTTGCACATCCTGATACAGATCATTCCGCACGATATCAATGCGCCAGGTGCCCGTCCAAAGGTACCTCATGGGTCCGGTGCTTCTGTGCCTTGCGCTTGCTCTCGACCGCAGACGTGCCTCCGGGAGTAGCGGACGACGTACGGCGTATTCGGTGCGTCGGTGCGCAAGTTCAGAAGGGCCATGGGTCGCTCTGGGCTTGGCAGCGGGCATAGCTACTATAGCTGCTGTGTAGAGAGCGCTTCTGTCTGGTGAGCATCGAGGGGTGACACCTGCGTGACGCAAATGGCAATATGATTGATGCTAGCTGGTTTCAGGAGCGCGAGTGACAAGGTAGCATGGTAGGTAGGCTCGATAGGTTCACCTGGTGACGGCGAGTGACGGCGGGTGACAGCTGAACATGAGGCTGATAGTTCGAAAGGGAGGATCTATGGCTCGCAATGTCCCGGTCGAAGCAGACGACTCGCTCATGACGAAAGGCGACGAGGCTGATAGGGTCGATAGGATTAAGTGTCTAACTCTTTTACAACCCTGGGCATCACTGGTAGCACTCAATGCGAGAAAAATCGAAACCAGATCGTGGCGAACATGGTACCGTGGTCCTCTTCTGATTCACGCCGCGAGAGCTTTCCCGAGATGGGCGCGCGATGCGTGTAAGCAGGAGCCTTTCGCAAAGGTATTAGCCGAAGCAGGCTATACGCATCCCACGTCCGGACAGGTGGATCCTGCTCAGCTGCCGTTGGGGATGATCCTCGCGGTATGCAACCTGAAGCATTGCGTGCGGATTGGCACTCCAGGCATTGACCTGCCCCCTTCAGAGCAAGAGCGCTCGTTCGGGGACTACAGTGCCGGTCGTTACGCATGGGTGTTGAGCGATGTGCAACCTTTGCCTAAGCCGATTGCCGCCCATGGTTCGATGGGTCTGTGGGAGCCTGATGAAAACGTACTGGCACTTCTGCAGCTCGGCAGCACTCAGCAAGATTCTTCATATCAGTTATTTCATCACACGCAGGCTTGACGTTTGGCATGGTAGCGCTTAGGATATCGCTGATATATTGACATAACGTTGCCGTAATTTCCTGTTCACAGCATGAGTCGAGCCGGTCAGTCGGCAGGCGCGCAGATGGTAGGAAAGGGAATGGGCATAAGATCGCCTCAAATCGTCGGAGCTAGAAGCGGGCGAACTCCGAGACACCTGGCAGGAGAGATCGCCCTGATGATTCTGCGTACTGCTTTATGGATTGGTTTTACGGCTCTGGGCACAGCGCTCAACATGTGGGGAGCGGTCGTGCTGCTCTTGCTGATCACGCCAGGGAATTTCTGGGGCTATCTTGGCACAATATTAGGCGCAGTCATGATAGGCTGCATCGGCGGCATGATCATCGGCTTCGGCCAGGTGCTGGCTCTGCGACGGTGGCTGGATGGCGCGGCGTCATTGGGTAGCTTCTTCAGCACCGTGTTGGCTTCATCTTCGGCTCTTGCTGCAGGCACCGCAGCAGGCTGGTGGGTACATACCGTGGCAGGTGACCTGATTGGAGCCCTGGCGGGTCTGGTCATCTACGGCTGCGTCTTCGGCTTCATCCAAAGGCCGATGGTAGACTACATGGCCCGGCATTCGCTGCTGTGGGTGGTCGTAAACGCCGCCGCTTCGGTGCTGGCCGCTATGGCGATGCTGGCGGCGTTCGACATATCCGGCGGCAGACGCGACATGCTGCAGTTCAGATATGCCGGTATCGTGTACTCCCTCGTCGCCGGGGCAGCCTTCCTCTGGATGACGCGCCGGACCCGGAGGGTTATGGCTGACCGCCGCACGGTCAATGGCGATGCCACTGCCCGTTACACCGACAACACCCGCTACACTCGTGACAGCGCGCCGGTACAAACGGTACGCGGTGGACCTGGCATCGCAAATCAGCCCGGCGACGATGTAAGCAATGCGGGTTTTGAGACCGGCGTGTTGGAGGTCCACGAGCATCGCATCTATCGGGTATACCCAGCGTACCGCTCACATGGAGACCACGATGCCGGGCATGGTGGTTACAGCGACACTCCCGGTCACCGCTCCGAGGATGGCGACATTTCCAACTCCGGGGATGGGCCCGAGGTGATAGACGCCACATACAGGGTAATACCCTGAGGTAGCTCTCCTGGGAAGAGCAATTCATCTTCGTTGCTATGGTTGCGGGTTGGGGCAGACTACTCGTACCCGGCTACCGTTATCTTCTGTCTCTACAGCCTCTTGCTATGCTTCGGTGTGGCCGATGTCACTCCGCATATCCCGGTGTCCCGCCCAAATAGCAACCAACCTCGGGCCAGGATTCTTACACCTTCAGCATATCCGGCCTGTCTGCCGCTAATCATGATGAGACGCGCCGCGCGACTGGTGACAATTATGAGACCCTGCCCCGGCTACAATAGGCTCGTCCCTGCTGTATGGGAGTCAAGGCACTATTTGAGAGGGAAATAAGAGGGGGAGAGACCAAGGGCATGACCGGCAAGACGCACATGGCGATTTCGGCAGCCACCGTGGCGGCGGTGCTGGCTGCGGGCCAGGCCGCGGGCGCGAAGGGAATCCCATACCTGCTAATGCCCGAACGTGGCATACCCGACCCCGGTCCGTACGCGATAGCAGGTTTACTGCTGCTAGGCATTGTGGCCGGTCTGTTCCCCGACCTGGATGCTCCCGATTCGGAACTTCAGCACCTGCCACGCAGGACAGCCGACCGGCTGGGGTGGTATGTCACAGCGTGGATGCCCCGACCGCTCAGAAGGCCCGGAATACGTGGGAAACGCGGAATGCGTGGCTATGCGCTACCGGTCAGGCTGCTGCAAGGGGCTACACACCTGGCTGTGCTCCCATTTACCCTCCTGGTAAGTGCTGTCGGCGCCGGGTTGCGCGCCTGCACTGGCCATCGGGGCTTCACACATACGCTGCTGGGTGCCCTGGTCTTCACGTGCGTAACTGCTGGCACTGCCCTTATCATCACGGCTAGCGTGGATTGGTCACTGGCGGTGGGGGCCGTGTGGTTCTCAGGCTACGCCAGCCATCTGGCTGCCGATGCCTGCACTCCGTCGGGTATACCTCTATTCATGGTTCCGGCGGCACTGAAGCGCCCGGGGCGTGCATCCACATCCGCGTCCGCATCGGTAACCGCTTCTTTGACCGGCGACCTCTCCAACAGGCCCGCCCGTTGGAGTGCTTCGAGAAGGCCCGTTGGAGGAGGTGCCGGGCGGGGTGAGCAGGGTCGGCACGGCGTGTGGGTGTACAGGGCGGACGCACCTTCCCGACGTGCCACGCACCATACCGATTACCCCGGTTCTCCCGGTTCTCCCGGCCATCGCGGTTATAGGGGTGCTCCTACGTTTCACCTCCTTCCGAAGCGCATGAGAGTACGCACCGGCACGATAGCCGACACATTACTGATCCGGTGGACTGCCTGGACGGTGTGCGCCGTGGCGGTGATCCGCATGTTCGTGGCCTGATCGGGAGCGCATGGTGGTAGCGGGATTGCCGGTTGTGCCCCCGAAGGCCGCTGAAGTGCCCCGCCGTAAGTGAAACAGAGATGAAAGCAGACCCTTACAACTCAGGTCATGGCAACTCGGTTGACCCAGACCCAAATTCTCACAGGCCCGTGAAGGCGGGCGGCGTGCTTGCACGTACTCACGCCAACGGTGAGCCCTGCAAACGCGGTAAAACCGTTAGAGCCGGTGGACCCGGTAGCTTTGCCGGACACTACGGTCATCTGATCCTAACCGACGGAATCGCTCCGATCCCCAGGGCACTGTACCTGTATCAGGGGGCTCTCAACCTTTCCCCTCAGCAAGTATGGTTCGTCTCGTGCGTGCTGGCTCACAAGTGGGATGATGGTCTGCCCCATCCGCGCCTCCAGGAGCTTGCTCGACATGCGACCCTGAGTCTCCGCCAGATCAAGAATATCAAGAACAGCCTGCTGGAGGCAGGGCTACTCCAGGTAACGCCGAGGTATGGTGCGGAGGGCGAGCAGGACGCCAACAGCTATGACTTCGGAATGCTATTCGACAGGCTGGAAGAGTTGCTCCTGGCCGCTCCCAATGCTCCGGGTGCTCCTGGTGCCCTCGCCGGTAGCGACATGCCGGAGGACGAACTGGCCGAACACTCATCTGAACCCGGCAGTGAGGAAGCCGAGGGACAGAAATACAGTTACGGTTCAGAGGAAGGTCGCATGGAGGCTAGTGCAGAGATTACAACCGCCGGGACCGATAGGCCCGATGTGACCAATGGAAGCGTTGCAACTACGGAAGCAGCCCGAAGAGATTACAGCTTCGCCGCGCGTTATGGGCGCATCGTGTTGCGCCGCGGGGTGACCGCCATGCCCAGAGCTCTCTTCACCTACCAGGCCGACCTGGGTCTCTCACCGCAGCACCTGTGGTTTATAGGCTATATCCTGTCATTCCAGTGGAGCACCGAGCTGCCATATCCGAGCCTTCGCAAGATGGCGGACAATACGGGCTATAGCGAGCGGCAGATACACAGGATCAAAGATGATCTGGTCCGTGCTGGCTGGCTGCGCGTGATCGAGCGCCGGGGAGCCGACGGCAGGGACACCACCAGTGCCTACGACTTCGGTGAACTGCTGAAGACCCTGAATACGCTGATCCGCAGGCACGACTCAGATGCCGGCGGGAACTCATCGACGGCGGGGACGGCGGGGCCAGAAACTATAAAGCGAGACAATCGGGTGAAAGCGGAGACGAGGCATCCGGAGAATGATCGCCAGAGTTCACTCCGCGAGACCTCGCCCGCATTGCCGTACCAACTGTCGCCAGGGCTGCCGCCGGCGCCGCCGGCCTCTATCCAAACAGGGGGTGAAACTGGTGTCAGTGGGGGGGTGAAGTCCACGTCAGTGGAGCGTGAACCTCATGTCAGTGGGCGGGTGAACCCCACGTCAGAAGGGGGGGTGAAGCCGGTGTCAGTGGGGGGGGTGAAGCCAGCGTCATACGAATTAGAATCAGTTAAAGAAGAATCAGATAAAGAAGAAGAACATCAACAACAGCCGCCGGCAGAAATTGACGAAGCACAAGGAGAGCGTGAGAACGCCTACTATACACTTGTTGATGTTGGTGTGATTCCCGATACAGCTTTAGATCTTGTGACCCAACTCCCGCCCGATCATATTCTGGGCTGGGTGCACTATTACCTCTCGGTGCTCTCCAGGCAGAAGAGCCTCGACAACCCCCTGGGTGTTCTGGTCAAGCGGTTACGCTCCGGAGATGAGCCTCCCTGCGTACCCTCGCAGGGCGATTTGTATACTCTTCGGCTTCGGATGAGCTGGTTCAACCACTGATATGTGCCGAAATCTCTTCTACACGATAGACAGCGACCGTATGCAGGCCTGGCTCTCCGGCCGGGCACACCCTGGCAGCCCGTGCCCGGAGGCTATACCTCAAGGTGAATTCTTCCAGTCCGAAAACACCCTCGATGTAGCCGGTGATCGAGATGTGTGGGGCTTCCTTACGGACCCTGAGCGCGAGGATGTTATGCGCGGCTGGGCCAGAGGGACGATGAGGCATCCTCCGAAGCACCCTTTGGGCGAAACGGCAGCATGGATCCCGCCACGTCACGTTGTGAGCCTGCACACCCAGGTGACGGTAGAGGTGCAGACTTGCCTGCTGACGAGGGGACATGTAATACGGGGTGGACCAGGTGGAACTGGCGGATCGGGCGGATCGGGCAAAACTGCGCCGATCCAGGCGGCCGAGCGAGCCTTCCTGGATAGCCTGAAGCCCCTTCTGGGCATCTGGTATGGCCGGCTCTTGCTGTTGCGCGCGGCTGGGGGTCCCTGGCTGATAGCGCAGGTGGAGGCTCGCGCCTGGACTTCGTGGCTTGGAGGTGAGGTAGGCCGCGGTGAGAACAGTGAGCTCTTGACGTTCCCGACACCCGGCAGTGTGCTTTGGGGAGGTGGAGACGTGGTGGAGATGTTCGGAGCGGGGTGTAACGATAGATGCTGTTGCTCACTGGTGGAAAGTCCGGCAGACCCGGAGGTGGACGCTCTGGAGGTCGACTTCCTGGATGCCCTGGGGTTAGCAGTGAGCAGTAGCTCGGAGGGCACGCTCCTTATAGACATAGACGCCGACTATGCCGAGCCGGTGTAACTAGCCGCCATGACCTCCGGTGCATAGGCAGTCTGGTGCCACCGGAGGACACGGGAGGCACATGCGGCGGACATTGCGAGGGCGTACCCAGGGGCGTACCGGGGTGGGAAGAGTAAGCATTGTGACCTCCTCGGAGCGGAGCAGGGAAGGACGGCTAAGTTGAAAAAGGAGGACACGTGAGCAACGCAACGACCGGCCAGGGGCATATGGCAGGCGAGGATGCCGCCCAGGATAACATCAAGGATAGCGTCACACCGTCGGGCGCGCCCGCAATGCAGGGACGGCCGGTGCTGAAGCAAATTCCTCTCTCCCTTATAGTGACAGTGCGTAACCCTCGCCATACGCGCCGTAGCCCCCATACCCGCCGCGCCTCGTATCCTGCCCGTTCGGCGCCTACCGGCCACGGAGCAACCAATAACACAGCGTCTCCCGGAAATCCGGAGTCTGCAAGCGCGAGTACCAGTGTGGGGATGGGTACCGGGGCGGGTACAGGTACAGATACAGGCACCGATGCCGATCTCGAGGGGTTAGCTCGCAGTCTCGGCTCAGAGGACGAGCCACGTCTCGCCGAACCACCGGTGGTGGAGGAGATGCCGGACGGCAGCTATCGCCTCTGTGCGGGCGAACGTCGGGTTGAGGCCGCCCGGCTCGCTGGGTGGACTCACATCCTCTGCCTGGTCTACCCTCCGATGGATCCGGCCCGCGCCCATGTTCTGGGCCTGGTAGAGAACATGCACCGCCTCCCCATGCACCCTCTAGAGGAGATATCGGCGCTGTGCATAAGCCGCCTGCTCGCGAACGCCGACGCTCGTGGCGTCGGTGACGTAGCACGGCGTCTATTAGAGGAAGCCTGGGAGCAGGGAACTTCCAGCTACAACATCATTCAGGCCCTCGAGGGAGTGCTCCGGGACTCCGGCTGGGTGCCGGAGCGGCCGGATGTAACCTGGAAGACCCACCTGGACGACCTGGGTATAAGCATGGCGCCCTGGGAGCGCAAGCGCAAGCTGCGGATGCTCAACATTGAGCCCGCATTACAGGAACGCCTCAGGCAGCTTGACATAACAGAAGCGGCTCTGCGCTCACTGGGCACGCTCGAGCCGGAGGACCAGAAGAGGGTAGTGGAGGCGCTCGCGGCCAACCCATCGTTGGCACGCAAGGTCCGTCGCGTCGCCCGGGCGCGGCGCGATGGGTTCTATGACACTATCGAAGATGCCCTGGCGGAAGTACAGGGTCTGCAAGGTTTGCAAGGTTTGCAAGGTTTGCACGGTTGGTCACGTTCGGAGCCTTCATTTGCAACGGCTCTACCTACCGGCACGGAACCCGTGACGGCTCTAACGCCTTCACTCCAACAGGCCAACGGGCAGGAGCACTTCCCTGGCGTTGCCGGGAACCCTCAGTTCCTCGAAGGCTCTGCATCTCCCTCAACCCAGGTGGAGAGCCGGGTTGGGCAGGTGCCCCAGGCTCAGGTGCCACCCGACGTCCAGGACGCGGTGCTCCAGCTATTGGAGTGCGCCGACAGGTTCTCGGCGGCGATGAATAGCCTCGAAGGATACGGTGGGGGAGTCGCCCTGCCGGAGCCATGGGGTACATGGTCACGCGACGCGCTCGATTTCATCGGGAGGCTGTTACCGGCGCGGGCCAACACAGAAGCTGATCCTGGTTAGGTAGCAGGGGCGCTCCCTCAGGTGCGCAAAATGCGTGACGCGGGGGTGACGTTGCAGCCCATATGATCTGTGAAGGGACGAAGATGGCTTACCCTGAGTGGGGCTTGCGGAGCTTGAATGCGCGGACCACTCTTGCGGCAGCCGGCAGTGGGCACCAGGGGCGTACCAGGGGTATCGAAGGAGCGATTCATGTCGTGCGAAGAGAACCGGATCCGATACTTTGAAAGGGTCGCTGTGTCAGGCGGCGCCCTGGCCGGCGCGCTTGGAGGGGAAACCGAAACCCGGGTAGTGCTTGAGCAGATATTCAACACGGCCCGCAACGACGGTGCAGCCATAAGGTCTCCACTCCAACAGCACAAAGCAGCAGGGCGTACGCTCCAGCTGTTTGAAGAGATGGAGAAGGCTCACGGGCTTTCCCGGCCTACGCACTCCAGGCAGGGGATGCGTTTGCCTCGGCGCGACGCACAGTTCGGCTACCAGGCGGTGTACGATACCATCGAAGCGGCGCGTACCGGAAAGGCACTCCCCGACGTGGCGGTTCGCGTGCTGCAGCAACGGCAACTGCGCCGCACCGTCAGCTCGCTTCGGGTGGACGACCACGGCTATTACCGCTGCTCCAACTGCGGGCAGTTTGCTTCTCGTACACGAGGCCACGTGTGCCCGTTCACGGCCACGGCAGGTGACCTGGAGCGGGCTCTGCAGCGGCGGCTCGGTACTCCCAGAGGTGCATATACTTGCATCAACCCTGCGGGCCATCGGGTCGATGGTCTGCAGGAATTGATAGATGCCGCCCGCGCAACGCCGGGCGGGACGGTGCGCATGATCCACTGCCTGACGGGCGAGGAGGCTGGCGTCACTCTCGATGGCGCGATACCGGCGCTCAGCCAGGGCTTTGTCCCCGGCATGTGGATAGGCAGATCGGGTCTGCGCCACGTCGAACTGCCCGACAGGCGCGTGGTCGCCGTACTGGATGCGAGCGGCCTGAACGCCATAGATCCTGCATCAGTGCTCGGGGACCCCACGAGCCTGATCGACATAGCTGAAAGTACGGCCCACCTGCAAGCAGATACCCGTGTGGGTGCGACAGGCGCGACAGGGGCCACAGGCACGATGGGCGCAGTGCAGGCCGCAGCCGCCGCCTACGGCACAATCCTGCCGCCCGGCACGCCGATCCATTCTTTGGGTTCCCAGGGGGCACCGCATGCTTCTGCTACTTCTCCTGCCTCGCTGGCCCGCTCAGGAGTGGGCCCCAATCCACCAGGCACGCCAGGCAAGCCCGTACTCCTGAGGCCCACGACTCTGCAAGGTGGCGTCAGCTATGACTGGGGGCATTTTACCGGCACTGAATACCGCAAGGGGGGTTGGCAGGGGGTGCCCGTCGAGGCCTGCGGGCGCACCTACAAGGTGGGTGACAGGAGCTCAGACCGCAACGACTGGGCACAGGCCAGGCGCACGGGGGCCGAGCCTGCACCCAAAGGTGGGGTAGCAGTTGGGCGTACTCTTGTAACTGCCGCCGACCTGCTCAGCAGAGGTCAGGTCGTGGCTACCGAGCATGGTGTGCAGCTATATAACTCCGACGGCAGCGAACTGATAGCCGTCTATAATCCAGACACGCATACCGCCGGCGACACGAACGGCACCCCGAACGCTTCCCCGGAGCAGATGGCCGCGGTGATCGCACACTGGGAGCAGCTCGGGCGGGCACGACCCGATACCGCGCCCACTGCCTTACGATCCCTGGTGTCAGATTTGGAGGCACTGCGACGGGGAAGCGGTTCGCCGTTGGCGGTCGCCGACAGCGCCTACCTGACGATGCGTGATGAACTGGCTGGCGGGTCTGCCCTCACGCTGGGAGCGCAGGTGAATACTCCGCGCTGCCCCGACTGCGGGCGTTGGATGGGAGATGTCCACAACTGCCCTGTTCGCGCGCAGGCTCCTGCGCATATGGACGCACAGCCTCAGGCTGCCGTGCCGGTTCCTACCATTCCCGCCAGTCCCATTGCCCCGGCTACCGCCCCTGCTACTCTGCCGCCTGTGGGTTCTGAGACATCCGAGCCTGAAGCAGCAGACGTCGGAGATGCAACAAGGTCTGACACCCAGCCATCACCAGCGTTTGCCCAGGTCCTGACCGACGCGTTTGACAGGTTAGGCGATCGGCTGGGAGAGAAGCTAGGGGAGAAGCTGGGTAACGTGCTGGGGGAGAGGCTAGGGGGGAGAATCGGCGAACGGGCGGGAAGCCTCCAGCCAGTGCAATCTACTGCCTCACTTCCCTCACAACTAGTCGCATCACCGGCGGATGAGCGGATGGCCTCTGCTTTGGATCGTCTGGCCACGATCCTGCAGGAGTCGGCTCTACATTCCCTGCACCATACAACTGAGGAAGAGGTGTTCACTGATGCTCCTGCCGAAATTGCTGATACTCCTGATACTTCTAATGCTTCGGCAGGCACCGGCGGGAAACGGCGTGCTTCATCTCGTGATCCCCGGCTAATATCGCCGAAACCGGCACCGCCTCCGACACCGCCGGCGCGACCACCGCTCGAGGTTCTGCCTCTCACTCCCCAGGAGCACATCCTCAAGCACGTCAAACCTCCCGAGTTGCCCGACCCGTACCTGAGCCGCCTGGCTCCCAGCCTGGGCGGCCACCGCGCGCAGCCGTTGCCTCTGCACTATGAGGAGATAGATCCGACTTACGATGTCAGCGCGGGCGCAGAGAAGGCATTACGGATAGTCTCTTCGTCGTTGCAGATCGCCTGGGACCCTAACCGCAAGAAGCCATTGAAAGGCACGCACATGCGGGTGTTCGGCTTCGCGGGCACAGCGGGTACCGGTAAGAACACCACTGCTCGCCAGATAGCCGCCTCACTGGGGCTGCCATATTACGAGACCACTCTCCACAGAGACACCTCCTTGCAGGAAGAGATCGGCCACACCGTGCTGCAAGACGGCACCAGCATGCCCAAGCTCGGGCCGCTGGGCCAGGCCGCGGCTGCGGGCGGGGTGATCTGCATCAACGAGCTGGTCAAGGCGAACCCCGGTACTCTGGGCGCGCTCCAACGGATGATGGAGGATGGAGTGTTCGAGGTGCAAGGCACAGAGGCCGGCATGGCTGCCAAGGAGATACCCGTCCACCCCTCCACAGTCTTCATTTGCACCTGGAACCCCGGTTACGACGGCTCCTCTGACCGTCCTGACGGCGCGCTCCTCTCGCGCATCCCGACCGTCAGGATGGACGCTCCCGACATCAAAGATGAGACCCGGCGACTGGTGGGTTCGCTCGGGGCGCTCTTCGGGATAGAGGACGGGAAGGGGAACTCCGACGGCGGAGACGGCAAGGCAACCCAGCAGAAGCAGGAACGCCTGCAGGAGATACTGGGCCGAGACTATTCGGTCAGGATGTCGCCACCAAGCGCCGAGAGGGTGGAGATAGCGGTGCGCTTCGTGCGCGACCTCCGCAATCTGGCGCAGACGCGTCAGATCGGAGCTTCTTCCCGGCACCTGCTGGAGCCGACTCCGCGCGAAGCCCTGCACTTTGCTGCAATGTGTGAGGCTACAGGCGACCCGCTGCTGGCGCTCGAGCAATTCAAGATCTACTGCGATTCGGGCGAAGGATACGACGAGCAGTTCAAGCTTGTCCAGCAGATCTTCAAGCGGTACTACGGCGAGGACGGGCAGGCGCTCAACCGCCGCGCCAGCGGTGAGGGCCCGCAACAGAGTTGATTTCGACTCGGACCCCCTGTATGTAAAGGAGAGAGATAGAGTGTCGTGCGAATACAGGCGTCGCAAATTCCTGGGGCTACTCGTCAGCGGTGGCGTGAGCGGTGGCCCGGCGCCCGGCGCGCCATCCGAAGGAGCGGCCGCACAGGTGAGCGCGCTGGAGCGCATTTACCAGCAGGCATATGATGCCGCCCGCGCCCGACGGGAAGAAGAGCAGCTTTGGACGCGCACTCAGGGGCCAACCCGGACGACGAGCCAGGAACTGGAGAACAGGCGCAAGATGCAACTGCTCTTCGGGCATATGCTTCGACTGGGAGTGCCTCTGCCTGTGCATTCCTCTTCGGGCCTTCCGAAACCTGAAGCCCAGGCCGGTTACGCTGCCCTCTGGGATGCTCTCAAGACGCGCATCGCAGAGGACGGCCATCGGTCACCATCCGCCGACATATCCCGCCCTTCTCGCTCTACCCGTGGAGCCAACACCACAAACACCGGCGCAGTGGCTGCCGCTCCGATCATGCGCCAACTGAGCACCGGAGACAGCGTCCTAGCGACCACCACTTCGACCTCAGGTCCGGGCGATACGCAGTCCAAAGGTTGGGTTGGGCCGTGGCTGGAAGTAGATGGTGACGGGACTAATGGACCTTCCTATGATCAGGATGGCTATGACAGGGAAGGTTATGATCGCCAGGGCTACGATCGCGCAGGCCGCGATCGCTACGGCTGTGACCGATCCGGGTTCAACATCGATGGTTACGATCGCTCCGGATACGACGCCACTGGCCGGGACCGGCACGGATACGACAGAGAAGGTTACGATCGTGACGGCTACAACCGCCGAGGTTTCGACAAGGAAGGGAGAGATCGCTGGGGCTATGACTGGATGGGCTTCGACCGGGCGGGGTTTGACCGCTCCGGGTACAACAAGTACGGCTACAACCGGCAGGGCTTCGACAAAGCCGGCTATGACAAAGAGGGCTACAACAAAAAAGGGTTCAACCGCCGCGGCTACAATCGCCAGGGTCTGAACGCAAATGGCGTGGATCGATTTGGCTATGATGCCCAGGGCACGAAGGGCGGCTTCGACAAGCAGGGTTACGACTCTGCAGGCTTCGATACTGACAGCTATGACCGTGATGCCTATGGCAAAGACAGTTACGATCGGGCCGGCTATGACCGCAGAGGACGTGACCGCTCCGGGAATGTACATCCGTGGTGGGTGCCCGACGCCGATGGCTACTACGGCGACGGGTTTGACCAGTATGGCTTCGACCGCGACGGGTACGATGCCGATGGGCGCGACCGGTGGGGCTTCAACCGCCAGGGTCTGAATGAGCGCGACCGGGACCGCAACGGGTACAACCGCGAAGGCTACGATGCCTCCTTCATGGACCGGGAGAAATACAACCAGGCGGGGTACGACGGTCAAGGATATGACCGGCTCGGCTACAACATGCACGGACGAGACCGCACTGGCTACTCGCTCACGGGTTATGACAAGGATGGATACGACAGCAAGGGCGTAGATCGCTGGGGCCGCGACCGCAACAACCGAGATGCCCGCACCGGCAGACAATACAAGAACCCGCCATACAACAAGAGCGGTTTCGACAAAGAGGGCTATGACCGCTGGGGCTTCCACCGGGACACCGGCCTTACCGCCGACGGGCGCAACTACGCCGGGTGGGTATACAACCCCAAAACCAAACGTTGCCACGATCCCAACGACTCCTCTCGCTCCATGCCTCACAGCCACTACCAGGACGGACGGGGAGTGCAGTGGCAGCGCCCCAAGTGGCAGACGCGGGTAGAGTGGGACCCCTCCGTCGCTCCCAAATGGGATCCTCGCGCGCCGATGACCTGGGAAGAGTATGCGAGGGTCAACAGCACTCACGAATCTGTTAGACGCTCTTACGAAGCGCGCCTCAACCCGCAACCGAACGTGGAGCAACGGTGGCAGACCGCCAGGGCCAACTACGACCCAACGGCCACGTCGGGCGGCGTGCCGATGCGATGCCCGCAGTGTGGGCAGTTCACTGGATACAAAGCACACCAATGCCCAAGCTTCGGCAATCGAGCTGTAACTGTGTACCGATCCGGATTGGCCAGACGCGAAGGATGGGCCGACTACTTTCGCCCGGGCGAAGACTACAGCGACAAGGGAGTACATGCCGACACCCGCCAGACCATGGACGGATCTTATCCCACACCCAATGCCTATGGACCTTTCGCCAACGGGAGGAGTGATGCCAATCCCCGCCGGGCTGCTGGTGTCGAGGAGCGCGACCCCGCCTATTCAACCGGCGGATATGATCGCTGGGGCTACGACGAGGAGGGCTTCGATCGGTTCGGTCGCGATCGCCGCGGACGCGATGAGGAGGGCTACGACAAAGACGGCTACGACTGGCTTGGACGAGATCGCGACGGCTACGACAGGCACGGACACGATCGCAATGGCTACAACCGGGCAGGTATAAAGCGTCCACGTTCCCTGCACGACCTGGCCGGCGACTACGCCACGCCCGGTATGGACGGAGATATCCTGGCGAACGAAGGCGTGCGCCGACTCTACTCACAAGTTGCCTCTTCACTGGCGGGCACGCCGCGCCAGGTGGTCTTCCGAGAGGGCGGCGGTTTTGCAACGGACATGCAAGGAACCATATATCTCGACCCGTATCCACTGGGTAGAGAGGCGCCCCTGGTCTACAACGCCGCAGTGGTGATGGAAGGACTGCAGCACGAGATGGGGCACGAGCTGGAGACGCCGCTGGACACCTTCAAGCGCATCCTGGAAATCAGCAACAGCCCACGCCCAGTAGAAGGTCTGGATGCCGGCCGATCTCTGGTGAAGGATATCTACAACATCATCGAAGACGGTCGTATGGAAAGGCGCATCAGCCAGTTACCCGGTGTTGCCGAGTATCTGGCAGTCGGCTGTAAGCTCCAACCTCGCTGGGATGAGCAGGTGGGTGAGGGTGTGCCCCTGGCGCACGAGGTGCAGGGCGCTCTGCTATATGAGGCGCTGCCATATAATCAAGTACGCGCTGAGGTCCTCGACGCTATGACCCCAAAGGGACGCGCGCTCTTCGAAGAGCTGAGGCCAGTTGTTCATCGTGGGGTGTTCGGTAGCCCTGAGGACGCTTATGAAGCAAGCATAGAGATAGCCCGACGCCTTCAAGAGGAAGGTATCACCGCGCCTGATGAGCAACTTCGCATACCTGTGCCCGCCTTCTTCTTTTTCGCCGGTGGGGCCGAGGGCGGGGGGCAAAGTAGTGGAAGCGCAGGTCAGGGAGGCGTACTGGTGGTCGTACCTGATGCGCAGACTGGTGGCTCAAGTGGCTTCGGGCAAGCAGGATCCGAAGGGCAAGGACCATCTGGATCGCAAGCGTCATCCACTGCATCTTCCGCGAGCACCGTGACTGCAAGTGCAGCCGGCGGCAGTGGAGCAGGTGGGGGCGCGGGTACCATAGCAGGTACGGGAGCAGTCAACGGGCGAAGCGGCAGCGAGAACGCAGGCGATAGGTCCGCAGCTTCGGCCAATGCAGGCACATCAGGGTCCCCACAGGGGGCTGAAGCTGGCGTGGATCGAGACTCTCCTTCGGGACAGCAGGGTCAACAAACTAGCGGTCTTGCACCTGGACAGGAAGGGAGAGACAAGCAGTCGGCGCCTGGCCAACAAGGCCAGCAAGGAACAACTAGCAGCCCCTCCGACAGGGACGGTGCCGCGGATAGCCGCGATGGGCAGGCACAATCCCAGACACAGAAGGCGCACACCAACCAGACACATACGCCCGCGTCCGCTGGAACCAGCACGCCGGGAACGGGTACTGCTGGGCTGCGCGACCCTGACAGGCCGTTCAGCGATACCGAAGCCAGGAGAGTACTGGACGAGCTGGAGCGCGACCTCGCCGATGCGGTCGAGTCGGATATACGCCGCCAATCTCGCGTGGAGGTGCTGGGGCGCAATCTCCACAAGCCGATCGCAGCAAGGCAGGAGGCAGAGCAGGTGTACCGCGACGCCCAGGGTCGGGTGCGGACTGCCGCAGTGCAGTTCCCGAGCCTGCCCGACGGCGATGGCGCGCTGGCAAGGGTGCAAAAAAGGCGCTCGACGCAGCGGACTGTTGCCCGGCAAATGGCTCGCTACCTTGAGAACGTGCAGGATGTGGCTGAGGAGACGCTCAACTTTCAGTCCAGAGGAAAGATAGACCGGCACAGGTTCACGGCGGCGATGAAGGATGCCCCTGATGTTTACAAACGTCGGGTTGAGGTGGAGGGGCCGGGTTTCGCGCTCAGCGTAGCCGTGGACGTATCAGGGAGCATGAGCAAAGAGATGAGATCGGGCTCGCTGTGCGACGCGGCAATGGTGCTGAGCGATGCGTGTGAGGAGATGTCTATGCCTTACGAGGTGCGTGCCTTCTCCGGGCGCACCTATCAGTACAAAGCAATGGACGATCCTGCTTTCTCTCTGGACCGAGCGGCAATGCTCATCAACGGCGAGGGAGGCGGCACTAACATGGCGCAGACCGCCGGCCTGGCCGCTACCTCCTTGCTGGCCCGCCCGGAGCGCAACAAGCTCTTCGTGTCGCTCACCGACGGCGATCTCGGGGACCACGACAGCACGATGCGTCAGATGGAACAGGCACGCCGGGATGGCGTGCTCACCTTCGGTATCTTCCTCTCCCGAGGCGGCTACGTCAACAGGGATCGCATGGACCAGATCTACGGCAAGGCGAATTGGACGGTGATCAACTCCATACAGGAGATGCCCAGGGCGGTAGGCCAACGCATAGCCCTGCTCATGCGCCGGGCGCGTTAGAGACCTGAACTGCGCCACCCTTTAGATCGGCTAGATCAGCGTTTGATGATGCCAGGGACGCGCAGGTTAAGTGCAAACGAGAGCGAGAAGGAGATGGTGATGGCGAACGCAGAAACCGAAACGGATGTAAGCGCACCGGCTGTAGCCGAACAACTGAGAGAAGCGGAGAATAAGCATCCAGCCGGGCAATCCAGCCGCGAACTTATGGCTCCCGGACACCTGTACAATCCGAGGACCGGCACAGGCATCGAATGGCTCCGCCCTGACTCGGAAACAGGAGAGCCGGGCAGGGTACGCCTGTGGTCGCGCCGGTGGAATGGAAAGGCCGCCGTTCTGGCCGAAGCCGAGCATCACGCCGGCAGCCCATGGAAGTACTGGTACAACCTGGAGTTTGCCGACTCCTTCCCGCAGGTGAGCCACTGGTGGTTCGGCGATGCCTGGACGGGGATTGTGCGAATATGGGAACCCCAGGCAGCCGGACGTGACTCTGAGAGCGGTGCGCCCATGTTGAGCGGGTGGATGCGCTTCGGCCTTGCCGATACGGCCTATACGGGTAAAGCCGATGCTGATCCCGCTAGCGTAGACGGCGCTCCCGCACTCCCCTGGACGGTGGTGCTCACCAACCCTCCACGCGTGAGCATACCCCAACCCCCCATGTGCGTCAGCCCGGTCAACCTCCCTCTGCAATTCCTCCTGGCGGATCGGGTTATGGAACTGCTCGGTATGCTCGTCGATCGCAACGGCTATCAGAACGGCATGCTTGGCGACGCTTTTCTTGACGTAGAGGTGGCGCTCACCAGCCTGGTGCGCCGTGAGGACCTGCATAGGGCTTTCCCTACCGAATTCGGTCCCTGGCGGCTCGACAGCCTGCCCGGCCTGACTCCGCGCGAGGCGCTTTGCCGCGTGCAGGGTCTCGCGCCGGAACCGCAACTGCCGTGACCAGCCCTCACTCTATGAGCAAGTAGATCAACCTTTTAATTGGCGAAGGAGGAAGCGAAATGGGGTACTCAGAAGCACTTGAACAACACCTGGCGGCCTTGCGATTTGTCGAGTCACCAAGCAGCCTGGAATGGTTTAGAACGCTTGCTCAGGGTTCCGGGCTGAAGCGTCGGAGTGAGGGGTCGGGTGGTAAGGTATCCGCTGAAGAAGAGGCTGCCTCGATGCGTGACTTCCTGGCCGGCGCGCTGCGCTACGGCGAAACCTATTGGTGGGCACCTGAGTTTTGCGATGTTCTGGATCATGCAGCAGCCACGATGCCCGATTGGACACTCAGAGCAGAGAGTATGCCCTCTGAAGCCGGCTTTGCCTGGTTTTCTAAGCCCATTATAGCCGCGCAAAACGAACACACGTCTGTCCGGATCCTCGCGGTTGCCTGGGTAACAGCGGGCGACCCCGGTGCGCTGGACCCGAATTCCCTGTACATGATGTTCTACGCCGATGTCGTGGGTCGAAATCCTCTACCGCCTGGCCCAGCCGGAAACTTCATATGGGATTTCGGTCTCAGCCGACACGAGGCAGTCAGGCGTGCAGTTGCTGAGAAGGCAAACCTGGCAGACGCAGCAGACGAAGCAGACGTAGCAAACGGCGATGGTCGCACCGAGCCATATGTCGAGCAATTAACGGCTGCTTATGATAATCGACTCAGGGTGCTGGGTGCCATGTTCGAGTTTCAGAATCAGCATATTCTGGTCGCAGAACCGAAAACGGCTGAGCGGGCAACCAGGCGGCGCTTCGAACGTGCTCATGCGCCTCTGTCCCCGGTCGTGCGTGTCATCCGACTGAGAAAGCGGGAATATGCCCACAGTAGGAATGATGAGCATGCTCCGCGAGAGTGGTCCTGCCAGTGGATAGTGCGTGGACACTGGCGGCAGCAATTCTATCCTGGTGACGGTTCCCACAGGCCGAAGTGGATCTTGCCGTACGTGAAAGGCGACCCTTCTAAGCCCCTGCGACCTCCTCGTGCGACAGTCTTCGCTGTTACGCGATGAACACTATATTTCGCCTTCGCTCAGGAGGTGCAAAATGGCCGGGAAGAACTTGAAGAAAAACGTTCGTAAGGGGATGCCCCCGCGGTATGGGCGGATCGTGGATGAGGTTTGCCGACAGGATCGCCTCTATTTCGAAGAGCACCCCCACGAGAGGGTGCGCTGGCGTAAGTACGTCGAGGGAGAGTTCTGGCCCGCTTTCCCGGCAGAGGATTCCTGGGTGCGTGTCACATGCGTTGGCCCCGGTCTCCGGATACGCGAACCCTTTGAGCGTCCGTCCATATAGTAGCTAGCGGAATGGAAGAACCCTCTGACAAATGCAGCCATGGTAAGAACCCTCAGGCATCGCCAATGGAGACAACACGTGCTGTAGAGGCGGGAGATTGGGGTAGCTTACACCAGGGCGATTGCCTGGCGATCCTGCAAACCATGCCGGAAAACAGCGTGGATGCAATCGTCACCGATCCACCGGCCGGCATCGCGTTCCTCGATTCGGCGTGGGACAACCCCTGGGAATACGGGACATCCGGGCATGGTTACACCGACGGCGCAAGGCGTGTAAACACCCCGGTCGTGTCTTCATCTCGCAACCCCATGTGCCGAAAATGCAGGCGGCACAGGCGAGGTTGGAAAGACGTGCCGGGGTGCGAGTGCCCGGCGCCCGACTTCGACGAAGCCGACCGCCGACTGACCGCCGCCCGGATCTTTGTGGATCGGATGGCGGCCATATTCCACGAGTGCCTGCGCGTGCTCAAGCCTGGGGGCTTTGCCGCTATTTGGTCACTGCCTCGCACCAGCCACTGGACCGGCACGGCCATCGAACTTTCAGGCTTCGAGATCCAGAACTGTATTTACCACATCTTTGGCCAGGGCCTGCCCAAGGGCCTTAACCTCGCCATACAGTTCGAGAAGCGGCTCTGCCGGCAGGTAGAGAGGAAATGGCGCTACGTCAATACGGGAGAGGAGATGCGTCGCATCCCTCCGTTCCGCGATGCCGAGGCGAACCGGTGGGCCGGATGGAACACGGCCCTCAAGCCTGCTGCAGAGTGCTGGTGGTTGGCCAGGAAACCGGTTACGGAGAGTAACATAGCCGGTAATGTCTTGCGCTGGGGAGTCGGCGGTCTGAACATAGGCGCCTGTCGAGTGGGCCGAGGTAGTGACCAGTGCAATGACCAGTCCAATGAGCAGTTTCGCGCCGTACAGCCCAGGGGCGCACATAGGGAGGCGGATGCACATAATGGCATCGGGATGGTCAGCGACGCATGGGGAGCGACCGACCCCGAGAGCGGACGTTGGCCTTCGAATCTGGTTTTCTCTCACTCTCCGGAGTGCCGGAAGGCAGGTATCAGGCGCATTCGGAACAGGTCAGGCAGCGTGGCAGCTTCCGCGCCGAGTGCTCCCGCACGGCACACTTACGGCGAATATAAGCGTCGTGCTTTCAAGCGCCACGGTGATGCGGATGGGTACGAGACGATCGAGGAGTGGACCTGTGTTGAGTGGTGTCCCGTGCGACAACTGGATGCTCAGAGCGGTTATTCGGAGACCAGGCGAAACGGCAACCCCAGCGATTGCGCGGGGAACACCTGGGGCGGGACGTTCCAGACGAACAGGGGTCCGAGAGGTTATACAGATGCCGGCGGAGCTTCGCGCTACTTCACGGTCCTGGAGCCTGATGTACCTTTCTATTACGTTCGCAAGGCATCCCGGAAAGAGCGTCACGCCGGCTGCGACATGTCTGAGGCAAGGGAGGTAGGGCACAACCGCTTCGACCGCTGTGCCCGGTGTGGAGGCACCATATTCCAGAATCCCTCGCGTCCCTCCGCCTGCAAGTGCGAGCAGCCGATGCGTAGAGATAACGCCGTGCAGGTGAAGCTAAGGGAAGATCTTACTCAGGAAGAGCGCGAATATGTTCTAAGCGAGCTAGCACGTCTAGGAGTTGCGCCTTGATTGTTTCGGGTTTGATTTTCAGATCGGATGCCCAGATGCGGCACACTGTGAACCCACATGTAGCCATGTACGCATCCTGGGACTTATCAATGATCATTCGCTTGCGCTGCCTGGCGTCGGGATTGGGAAAGAAGGCAGGGTTGCCGTGCCAGTAATCACCGTCAAACTGAATAACCAGCTTGACGCACGGTACGAAAGCGTCAACACAGAACTTGTTGCCCACCAGATGCTGGCGGACGTATTCAACTCCGAGATCGTTGAGCAAAGAGTACCCTTGTCGCTCTACATGATTAGGTTGCATCTGTTGTTGCTTCACGTTCATGTTGATGTAGTGGGTATGCATATCCGGGTCAGCATTGCGGCATGCAGGGGAGCAATATTTGACGTTGTAGGCTTTGTGGCGGGACGGAGACCATTTGAATGTCTTACCACACATCTTACAGACGTGCGTAGTTTTGTTTCGTCCCTGCCACTCGTTGGCATGTGCGCGGCTGCAAAAGTGCTCAGACGCTGCCATGCGCCCGCGGGAAACATAGACGGCGATCCTACAGACGGCGCATGGCACTTCTTGACCAGAGCGACGAGCCATGCCGGAGCAGAGCCTCGAACAATACTTGCCCACGCCCCGGCGGATAAAGGACTTCCCACAGTAGGCACACGCGATAGGCTTACGGGATGCAATACCTTTGCAGGTAAGGCTACAGTACTTGCCGAGCCGCTTTGCCTCGCTAACCCTGAAGGTCCTGCCGCAGACCTGGCATATGACATCTCGTGCGTTGCTGGCAGCACTCAAGCAGGCACGACTGCAGAAGCGTGGCCTGTGCCGACCGGTTCGCTTGAAAGGATTTCCGCAATATTCACAGGTGTGAATCACGACACGATTATAGCACGCTTGTGCTAATGACGCATTGGGAATCCACCTGGCCTTGCCAACGACAGTTACTGAGGTGACCGAGAAACGATGAGAGAGATATTCGACATAGACCAAGTCCCTGAACATCTCAGGAGTTACTTCGAGCCGGTAGGAGGCGGCAGACGGGTGGGTGCTGGCAACACCCACCCGACTTGAAGCCGTCAAGCCTATCAAGCTGATGGAATACCTTATCAAGCTAACAACTCCGCCGGGTGGCCTGGTGCTCGATCCTTTTATGGGGTCAGCTTCCACAGGAGTGGCCGCCATAAGTGGTGGGTGGCGGTTTGTGGGCATCGAGCGAGACCCGGCCTACTTTGGTATAGCTGTAGACCGCATCCGCCATGCCCTTAATGAACCCCCGTCGGACAGTGACGGGGCAGGTCGCTCCGAAGCTGCTGAGGCCATTGAGGCGGATGATCCGGGGCACGACTGGATGCAGTGCAGCTTTTTGGACATTCAGGAGGAAGAATATGCCTGATGCAGGGGCCGTCGACGTGACTGATGAAATGCGGTATCAGCTTTCGAGCAGAGTGAAACCGCTCCAGGTGGCGGTAGTGGGCAAGGGCGGTGCAGGAAAGACCACAATAAGCGCCGCCTTAATGCAGAGCCTGAGCAGGCGGGAATTGCGGGTGTTAGCTGTTGATGCTGATCCTACGGCGCTGCTGGGTACCTATATTGGTGTCTCACTGCAAGGCACGGCCGGTCAGGCTGTAGAGGAAGCTCGTAGGGCCGTCCGCGGCGGTATGGTGAGCCGCCCGCGAGATATGGTGGAGGCCGAGATCAGGCGTTCGCTCGTGCATACTCCGTTCGGCGATCTGCTCACCATGGGAGCCGTTGGTGGGCGGGGCTGCTATTGTGCGCCCAATTCGGTCCTGCGTGCTATGCTCAAAGAAATGGTGGAGACGCATGCCAGCGGTACGGGCACTGCCGACAGTGCCAGGAGCGCCAGCAGCGCCGGGAGCAGTGGGTACGATGTGCTGCTGGTAGACTCCGAGCCCGGTCTGGAGATCTTCAGCCGTGGCACTCTGGATGGTGCGGACGAACTGGTGGTAGTGGCGGAGCCCACCGCCGCCGGCCTCCTGGTGGCGGCCCAGATATGGCAGACTGCCGAGGAGTTGGGATTATACGGTGCCAGGCAGCGACAGGAGACACGTCCGGTACTTCTCAACAAACTCAAGGTACCTTGCTCAACGTTGTACAACGTGCATGGCACCCTCAACGAGGCGGCCCTTCCCTCGCATGTACTTCGTCTGCTGGTTCAGCACCGATTGAAGGCGGAGTGGGTTATTCCCTACGATAATCGGACGGCCGAAGCCGTCGAGTGCGGGCAATCCGTTGTCACCCTGGCCACTTTGGACGGCAACAGCGGGTTCGTGCGCTCCGTAGATGGTCTGGCGAAGGCCCTGTTGAGTGCGGCGAAATACTCCCGGAGGGTCGGTTGCACCGGGCCCGACCAGGAGTGACATCGGAGGAATATTGTGTATATGGATCGGTTGGTCGAGGGAGCAGGTGGCGAGCAGATATGTCTGGCCACACGGCCCCACTGGTTTATGGCCGCCAAACAGGGCCTCGGCGGCCTGGTACTCATCGTATGTGGTATTGTGCTGTCGCTTTCCGGGGACCTGCTACGGCTGCTGCTGGCAACCTTCGTGCCTGATCTTGTGCCGCCTTCTGATAGTTCGGGCATTACTGCCTCGGAGCATAGCGACGCTGCGCCTGCACCCTTGACCCTGCCGGACTTCCAGTTGAGTCTTGACAAAGTACTTGCCTGGGGAGGGATCGTCATCGCCCTGATAGGGGCGCTCCTGTTAGGGTGGGCGCTGTTGAACCGGCATGTCACCGAGTATGCGATCACCATGTCTACCAAGTCACCGAACTTCGGCGGGAGGATAGTCAAAGTGAGTGGAGTTCTGTCCCGCCAGACGGTGAGCGTGCCACTTGGCATGGTCAACAATCTGGTGTTGTACGAGCCGCTGCTGGGGCGTATCTTAGGCTGGGGTCACATAGACATAGAGACCGGTAACGACTTCGATGGCGACAGGCTGGAATATATACCTGACCCCCAGGGCTTTCATGAGATCTGGAAGTCACTCCTTGAGAATGGTTATGGGGACTACGGACGTCATGGACGTACCATAGGCTCTTTCCCGGTAGATCCTTACCTCGTAGATCCTTACCTCGATGCCGATACCGGCGCTGGGACCGGTATGACACAGCGCAATGCCGGGCACAATCGTAGACGATCTGGTCTGCGCACACGCGCGAGAAACTGAAACCGCTGGTGATCATTAACAAGGCAGGCGGCCGTCGGCATGCCACCTGGGTTGCCATCTGACGTGCCTACAAGGCCTGCTGCCTGGGGCCTGATGGCTGATATCCCCGAACCCGGCTTGCACAGCGAGAGGAGTAGGATCTTCCTCCGCTGACACTTCAACACCTCTGAGCCTGACACTCCCCCGGTCACCATGTTCTGTCATGCCCGATTCGAGTACATTCTACCAGCATTTGTTGGCACATTTACAGCAAATGCTGGGAAATTGCAGCAAATGCTGGGTCGGGACAGCAAGTGCTGGGGAAATTGCAGCAAATGCTGCACAGATTCCAGCGCGTGTATATTACGCAGCATACGCCGCATCCGATAGGATAGGAGCCATAGAGCATCTGAGTGGCTGAAGGCACAAGGCATAAGGCATATCGCGAAGGATGCACTGTGGGGTTTCGCTACAACCCCTGTGAAACATATACCTAATGCGTTGAGCCCTGGACCTGAGAGGAGCAAAGAGAGGAGCAAAAGGAAATGGCGAAGCTTGCAACTACTACTGATACTGTCGCTACTGTCGCTACTGTCGCTACTATCGAAACCGCCAGGCCGGATAAGAGCTTATCCGACATAGGTCGCCAGGCGGTGTGGAGTGTGAGTGAGGCGGCGCTGATCCTGCGATGCGATGTAACGACTGTACGCAGGGAACTCAGGCGAGGTACCATCACGGGGGTGCGGATCGGGGGTACGTGGCGCATCCCGGCAAGCCAGTTCAGCACGCTGGCCAGAGCCGCGCGCTCATCCGACGATGGCCAGGATGGCCAGGTCACTGCCTCTGGAGGCGAAAGCTTCCTTGGGAACCGTCATATTCGCTCTTTGCTCGCTCAATCCGCCATGGGTGCATCCGCCTCTGCCACAGCTGCCACAGCTGCCACGGCCGCTGGCGGCTCCGTGGGCGCACAACACACTCTGAGGATTTACCTGCTGGGTCGCCCGCAGATGTATATCGATGACGTCCGGATAGCCGAGCTGGAGCGCAGCGATCGCCGGAGCCAGGTGATCCATCTGCTGGCTCTGCACCGGGCAGGCCTGGGCGGTACGCGGTTGGCAAGCTCGCTGAACATGGCCGCTCACCAGTACGAAGACGAGACCCTCAGCCCTCACTACGTGCGCAATCTGGTCTGGGGTGTTCGGGGGCAGGCCAGGAAGAAGACAGGTTGGTGCGGCATCATCCAATCGCCAATGAAGTCCGGCGTGGGTCTGCACCTTTACCGGCTGCCGGACAACACAATCTGTGACCTGTGGCAGTTCGAGGACAAGCTGGACGAGGCGGATCGGCTCCTTACGCGAGCGGCTGCACCGGTGCAGTTTGTGGAGCCGGCATCAAGTGATGCGAAGGACAAGATGGAGAAGTCGGACAAAGTGGAGAAGGTGGAGAGCGAGGCGAGGCACAGCGTCCTGGATCGGGCTGCCGCACTTCGGGAGGAAGCGCTTCAACTGTACAGGGGTGAGTTCTGTGAAGGCTCGAACAACGGCTGCATAGCGCAGGCAGCCCGCGTGCTGGAAGAGCGGTATATGTGTGCTGCTCTGCAGCAGGGGGATTACTGGCGCGCAAAAGCGCTAAATGCCGAGACCCTCAGACGGCAATTGTCGCAAATGGCGCAAGTGGCTCAGGCCTCTGCCCTGGATCCGGGCGGGCTGCAGATACCCACTCCCACCTCCACGCCCGCTCACTCAGTCCACCCGGAGGTGCAGACGATGTGGCGTGAGGCGCAACGTAATTATGAGCGCGTGCTGAAGGTGGACAACTACCACGAAGAGGCATACGTACACGCCATGGAGTGCTATGCGCAACTCGGCAATGCGAGGGGAGTGGACCGGCTGTTCACTCGATGCCAGGATGTACTGCACGCCGATCTTGTGCAGCCGCCAGGAGAGGATGTTGTCAGGGCCTATCAGCAATGCAAGGCCCTGTTGCATGTTGGCAGCGACGTCGACCGGGCGGTCCAACAGCCACGGGTATAATCTGTCGGAGCCAAACAGCTCCAAATCGCCGCGCTCCTTACTCCTTACTCGTTGTGAGCAATGCCCGTGGCCAATGTCGGCAGGCACAAGTGTACTCCATAGAGTCCAGCGAGTGAGCTAGAAATGAGGTCGGCAGCGAGAGAGCAACGTGAGAGCGTTCATGGCATTTTCAATTGCACCCCGCCGGTTGGCCACGGGCCAGTTGGCTACAACAGAAGAGGGCTTTACTGTTCATGGTGTTCAGGGCATGGAGGGTATTGAGAGCATTGAGCGCACCGTTGGGGGCAGTTCAGCACAGGATCGGCGCGGGGACAGACTGCGCTCCCCGATCACCTGGTTTGGCGGTAAAGGTATTCTCGCCCGCAAGATCGTGCCGCTCTTTCCTCCCCACCAATGCTACGTTGAACCTTTCTGCGGAGGAGCCTCATGTCTCTTTGCAAAGCCACCTTCCCCTGTCGAGGTGATAAATGACCTCGACAGCGACATAGTGAACTTCTTTCGGGTGCTGCGCGACCCTCGGAAATTCGAGAGATTCTACCTCCTGGCTGCACTTACCCCGTACAGCCGAGAGGAGTATTGTAAGCATCGGGCAAGGTGGCGTACCAGCCGGCGAGACTACCGTGGAAATCGTAGTGAACGTGCTAATCATGCTGCTTACGATGACCGCGGTGAATGCAGTGAATGCAGTGACTACGGCAATGTGCAGCGTGCCTATCGCTGGTATGTGATAGCGCGTATGAGCTTTGCCGGTGAACTCGGGCGCAGCTGGGGTCACAGCATTGCCACTTCGCGCCGAGGGATGGCCAATGCGGTTTCACAGTGGCTCTCAATAGTTGACATGCTGCCCGCCATAGCTGAGCGAGTGAGGTCTGTGCAGGTCGAACACGGCGATTGGCTGGAAGTGTTGACGGGGTACGACACGCCTGACACACTCTTCTACCTGGACCCGCCCTTCGTCAGGAGCACCCGCCGCTCAGGCAGATACACATTTGAGATGAACGATGCCCAGCATCGACAACTCGTCGAGGCCCTGCTGAATATGAAGGGGAAAGCGCTCCTATCCGGGTATCGAAACTCAATTTACAGCCCGTTGGAGCAGGCGGGCTGGAGGCGTGTTGAGCTACCTACATTATGCTACGCAGTCGGCAGGACTCGGAAGTCCGGATTACAGGGCAAAGGAGCACTCAGGTTCCAATCTCGGACTGAAGTAGTCTGGGTATCGCCGACGGCTCAGGTGCTACCTGGACGAGAGAGAGCACCTAAGTACGTGCAGGCCACGTTGGATCTTTAGGTTGAGGGGTTGCACGTTGTCATGTTGTCGGCTTGGCAGCGTCGTGCTTAGGCTGCGGGAAGACTATAGATATGAAGCAACTCTCTGTTTCGCCGTTAGCGAGCCGGGTGCATTATGGGTAAGTGGCTCGAGTATCGCTACGATCGCCCGATTTTGGTACGGAGAAGGGCAAGCTACAAAGACAGCAAGTAGGTCAAAGTGCGCTACGATCAACATGAACACCAGGATCACCGGGATAACCAGGGAGACCGGGAAGACCGGGAAGACCGGGATAGATCGAGTTGAGGCCAGACATGCCACACCAAAAATTCCCATATAATTACTGGAAGGATGAGCAAGGACCGGAGCGTGCCAGGGCTATCATGGGCAACTGGATCAGGGAGCTGGGGCTGGAGGACGCGGCTCCGGACGTGCTCTATCAGAGGCTTTCGCACGCCGAGTTCAGGAAGCGCGGTTTGGCCGGTATGCTCATGCAGGTATACGGGGGCAGGAAGTCCGCGGCGATCCTGGACTACCTGCAAACGGCCCCCCTGAAGATGGAAGCATCGAGTTACTCGATAGAAGAGATCACCCCTCGCCGTTTCCACACCCACAGGCTGTCGCTGAGATTTCTCGGCGGTGTTGAGGTCACGATAGATGGGGTTAGGGTAGAGGGCCTGGAGCGACCTGAGCGGCTACGCTCCGTGCTGTGCCTCTTAGCACTGTACCGCTATGGGCTACGACCCGATCGACTGTCAGCCCTCCTTTCGGGCGAGAATTCCCCCCCTGACTTGCGACTTCCTGAGATCGCACTGATACGCCCACCGCGTGCCACAGGTGCAAATGGTGCCGGAGTGGAACTCTCCTCCGGGCAAGCGCAAAGGCACGAGCAAAGGCACGAGCAGACAATGATAGAGGCCAGGGAGGCCAGGGAGGCCAGGGAGGCCAGGGAGGCCAGGGAGGGTACAGTGGCAACAACAGCTACCGTAGCTACCGTGACCCACAATGTTCGCCAGTTGGTATACCGCATCAGGCAAGCGGCGGGCTGGCATGACATAGTAGTATCCCAGACGGAGGGCGGCATTGGAGAGACTTCCTACAGCTTGCCTGATGGCACGTGGTGCGATATCTGGGATTTTGAGGACAGGCTCTCGGAGGCCGAAAGGTACTCCAATCGCCCCGACGATCCCCAGGCAGCGCAGGTTGCGTTTACGCTGCGAGGGCAAGCGATCGAGTTATATCGGGGAGAGATGGACTGTGGAATCGGGGGGGTTGCGGCAATAGCACAGGAAGCGGTAAGGCTGCGAGAAAGATACGTAGGCGTCCTGCTGGACCGGTCCACATTCTGGGAGCGCGTGGCGCTCAACCACTGGGAAAGACGAAATGGAGGGGCTGTCAGGGATGTGAACGAAGAGGACGCCTGGCGGCGTGCGTTAGGCTACTACATGCAAGCAGTAAGGGAGGACCGGCATAACGAGTCTGCTTACGTGGGAGCAATGCGCTGCCATGCTCACCTGGGCAACCGGGTGAAGGTGCAGCAGGTGTTCGCTAGCTGCCGTGAAGTACTTTCTAGCGAGCTTGGGAAAGCACCTAGCCAACTTACTACTCACGCTTACAGGGAGCTAGCGGCGTTGTGCGGCGGGCGCGGCGGGCATGGGCAGTTGCATGGTGCTGGTGAACGGCAGGACCTCGAAGCTCAGAAGCTACCTGAAGCGGCACCGGAGACAATAGAGATGGTGGAGGCGGTAGGGTCGGTAGAGGCAGTAGGTGAGACATATCCCACGCTAGAAGATGCTATATTGCTTGCGACACAGACACATCGCGGGCAAAGGGATAGAGCAGGTGCGCCCTATATTCTTCACGCCCTCAGAGTGATGCTGCGGGTGGGCTCGTACTCGAAACACGTTGAGAATCTGGACGAGATAGCCGCCGTGCTGCACGATGTGCTGAATGATTCCACCCTCACTTTCGAAGACTTGGGGCGGGCAGGATACCCGCAGGAGGTGTTGGAGACGGTGGACTGCTTGACGCGACAGCCCGGAGAGCCATATGAGGCGTTCATTGAGCGCATAAAACTCAACGCTCTAGCTACCAGGGTCAAGCTAGCCGATCTCGATGACAAAATCGACCTGAGCCGTATGTCTGCACCAAGCAAGCTGAGCATGAAGCGTTTGGCGAGGTACCTGCGTGCGCGGATGGCCTTACAGCAGAGCTTGACGCACAAATAGTGTCCAAATAGCGTCCAATCCAAAGGGGGCGACCAAAGATAGCTCGGATACTTCGGTATCGTCTGCCGACAAGCCGAGGTACCGCCGGCAGAATTCCTGCAGTGGCCGTAATACCATCCGAATGCCAGCTTGATGTGGCTATTCGAGTTATTAAGGTCTAGCGTTGTAAATTGTTCCGGCGGGCCTAATCAGCCGTGATCAGGTAGTCTCACCGCTGGTGTCGACTTCATTTCCAGCGGGAAGCTGCTGAGACTGCTGAGACTGCTGAGACTGCTCGGCCTTCTTCAGCCGCTTGGCTGCAGCACGCTTTAGCTGGCGGATGTCCGTATCGGGCGTGGGTACGTCCTCCGGCAGCGTACCACCGAGCCGCACTATAGTCTCGCGCACTTCTCTGCCCACCTGGTAGTGGGTCCGGTTGGCTGCGTGTTTGCCTTGGATATCGTCCCGGCGCAGCTTGGCCTCCGCTTGCGTGGCTCTAAAATAGTTAGCCGCGAGTTCCTCGCTCGCCATTCTATCCAGGATGTGTTCTGACGGCTTAAGTCCCTTGCGCCGGTGGATGTCCCCGCTGCGTAGTCCACCATACAGCCCCATGTACCCATGGTCCTGGAATATACCGAAGTCGCGGGACTCCACCCCTGCGAGATTCGCTGTCTCGGCCAGACGCCGGTTTTGTTTCGATACTTGGTCTCTCAGGAACAACCGCCGCTCGTCCTCGGTCATAGTTCCTATCTGCAGGTCCATCGCTTCGGCGCGTCTGGTCTGCACGGCGAAGTAGGTCTGCCCCATCGACACGAGAGGCTTGGTGGGATCGGCATTCTGCACCGTAAGGTAGCACGCATAGCGGGAGAGGCGGATATCCTCTACCCGCTGGCGGGCCCCTTTGCCTCCTACGGCCACGTTGGTGAACGGCTCGAAGTGGTCCGCTATGTCGTGGCCGGAGTTTTCGCAGGCTGTCATAGCTTTCTGGAGGGCATTGCGAAACTTGTCATACTGGGTGTAGCCGAGTATCTTCGCTAGGTCCCGCGCTGACCAGTACTCCACGCCCTCCTCGGTCTCCCGGCGCAGCTGGTCAAACGGAGACTGCCGAGGCTCGCTCGCATCCTGTTCGGCGAGTGCGTTTGTGCTATCGATGTCGTTCGTCATAGACCCTCTCTTGCTCGATCACCTACCCGGCTTGGGGTAGGTGATCAGCCCGAACACATACCCGAGGTGGGGTATGCGATACATGCGATAGTTGGGATCGGCTACCCGGGTTCGGGTAGGTGATCGTGTCCATCTCTTCATCCCTTACCCGGCCCACTCCACACGATGCTGTGGATGCCTTACCCGAGGCGGGGTAACCGCTCTCCGACTCATTCTACCCCATCGCAGCGACGAGTACTGCAAAATCCACCACTGGAGCTAGACTCCACTTGCTGATCATCAGCGAGGGGAATCTACAGCGCATGCTAATTGAACATATAGAGTATCACAGCCAAAGGCGTCCACATCAGGGTATCGGCCAACGAGCGCCGCTGCCGCTGGCAGAAGAACAACCAATCGAGGGAGCTAGACTGCGTTGGCGGGAAATGCTGGGCGGTATGATCCACGATTACTACGGCACTCATGAGCAAGCTGCATAGCACCTGGCCTATGCACGGACGGGATTTTGCACACTACAGGTCTTCGAGGGTTGATGTGGATGCAACCCCAATTCGACAGATACAGGCAACGAGCGAAAAG